>FWWL01000309.1_pt1 | contig 140562 bp, 138 predicted proteins | sample 2228331 | NCBI WGS metagenome assembly FWWL01 (sample SAMEA103939775, study PRJEB20133) | metagenome | reverse complement strand
AGAACCGCTCCAGACCCTCCATCATCAACAACATCACCCTCATTACCACACCTCAATATGATAAAAACACCTAACAAAATTGTAATTGAAGCTATAAGAAAATAATAATTAAACCCGGCTCTTCCTTTCCCCCGCATCTCTGCCTCCCTCTTATGCCAGAAAATATCACATTATGAAATAAAAGGCAAGAACAAATTTTTATTTCAGATTAACCTTCTGAACCCAGGACACATTCTTAACCAATTCCTTCTTGAGTCCCTCATCGTAGACCCAGACAGGCACATCGCCTGCAATTGACCAGAACCACTCATCATAATCCCTCTTGGGAATGCTTACGGACTCAACGGTATATTCGTTTTTCTTTTTCCTCACCACCATAAGCACCTGGTACCCCTCAAGCCACTCTATTACCTCAGGATAAACCATCCCCGGCTTTGTGTTCTTAATCTTCTCAATAATAACTCTCGCCTGTTCAACCCCTGAAGGTTCTCCTGAAATTCTTTCTGACTCTACATCACTTTCTGCATCAACAATTCCTTTCTCCTCGCTTATGAGCAGTCTTTTTGATTTAAGATTAAATTCAGAAGCAATTTTGTTAAACCTGTCGGGCACCTTCTTGGCCCTCATCAGAAATTCTTCTGCCCTCTCTTTCTCCTCTTTGTGGATGTGAGAAGATTTCAAAAAGACCTCATTGTATAAAAACCTCTCTGCATAGACAGTACGAACGAAGGTTTTTTTGTATGCTTCCCTGTTTCTCCCATAGACCTTTTTGATTGCATTTAGCACATCAGGCGCCTTTGTATTGACATCAATTCTCTTCGCCTCTCCTTCAAGAACGCTATCGTCAATCTTATAGCCCAGGGACTTCAGAACCTCCTCAGCAAGATAACCCTTTATAAGTTGAGATAATGCAATGTAATCCTTTCCACTATCCGGGTAATAAATCTCTGAGACGCGCATCCTGTAGGTGATATCCTTTGAAGTCAGGATGGTCTCGCCGACTTTTGCAACATTTCTGTCACAGGCACATATCAAGAAAATTAATAGAATTAATCCCTTCTTCACCCTTCAAATTTCCCCCCTCTGCCAGCTCCTGAGGCAAATCTTTTTATTCCCTCTATTATCTCCGGACTGTTAATTGCATTTAATCCGTGCCTGAATTCATTTTTTATTGCCTCATTAAACTCAAAGTCAAATTGTTCAATTGCACTCAAACGGTCATGTCTCAAACAGGTCTGTGGAAACTGTGCAATTGCTTCTGCAAGTTTTTCCGCCTCCTCGCGGGACCTTCCATCATCAACAAGGCGATTGGCAAGCCCCATCTCAAATGCTTCCTGAGCACTCACGGGCCTGCCGGTAAGAATCATATCCATCGCCCTGCTCAACCCGATGAGACGTGGCAGGCGAACAGTTCCGCCATCAATCAGAGGCACTCCCCATCTCCTGCAGAAGACCCCGAAGACAGCGCTCCTTTCCACAACTCTCAAATCACACCAGAGCGCCAGTTCCAGCCCCCCGGCAACTGCATATCCGCTGACCGCTGCAATCACCGGCTTTGATAACTTCAGCCGTGTAGGACCCATTGGACCGTCACCATCCTCTGCAACCCTGTTCACATTTTCACCCCTTGCCATTGCCTTCAAGTCCGCTCCTGCACAGAAGTTACCTCCTGCACCCCAAAGCACAGCCACCCGGGCACCTTCATCCCCTTCAAACTCACGAAAGGCATTTGCAAGCGCCTCTGCTGTTGGTCTGTCCACAGCGTTTCTCACCTCGGGCCTGTTGATAATCACTGTTGTAACAAATCCCCTCTTTTCAACTATCACTGACATAATTTATTCCCCCCTATTATTGGGCAAACTCATTGTGAGATTTTAACACTTACCTCACAGGAGGTCAAGTTTGGAAATTTGTAATGGCAAAAAATCTTCTCGCTCACTTAATCAATGGTGCAATAACAAGGGATACGATGGAAATCAGTTTAATAAGAATATTCATGGACGGTCCGGAAGTATCCTTGAAGGGGTCTCCAACTGTATCCCCAACAACTGATGCCTTGTGTGCAGGTGAGCCCTTGCCTCCAAGGTTACCTGACTCAATGTATTTCTTTGCATTATCCCAGGCACCACCACCGTTTGCCATGAGGAGCGCAAGCATCAACCCGGAAAGAAGGGCACCAGCAAGCAAACCACCGAGGGCTTCCTTCCCGATGATGAAGCCAACGAGCACCGGCGCCAGAAGGGCAATCATACCGGGTGCCACCATCCTCTTTAACGCAGCCCTTGTGCTTATATCCACACAACGAACAATATCTGGTTTTGCCTTGCCCTCAAGGAGGCCCTTGATTTCCCGGAACTGTCTGCGAATCTCTGTCACCATTTCGTGGGCTGCTTTGCCAACTGCAGTCATAGTGAGCGCTGCTATGGTAAAAGGAATTACACCACCAACAAGGAGCCCCACAATCACGCGGGGATCAATGAGGTCAAGGGAGGAAAGTTCAACTGTCTTTGTATATGCAGAAAATAAAGCAAGCGCTGTCAGTGCTGCAGATCCAATTGCAAAGCCCTTACCAATTGCTGCTGTTGTATTGCCCAGTGCATCAAGACCGTCCGTAATCTTTCTTACATCAGGACCCAGACCCGACATTTCCGAGATTCCGCCAGCATTATCAGCAATAGGACCGTAGGCATCAACACTCATGGTTATACCTACAGTAGAGAGCATACCAACACCTGCAAGACTGATTCCGTAGAGTCCCCCGAGAGTATATGAGGCATAAATTGCACCCGCAATAAATACAACTGGCAGAATTATACTCTCCATTCCAACAGCAAAGCCGGTTATAATGTTGGTTGCTGAGCCGGTTTCACATGCCTTTGCAATTCTTTTGATGGGGCTGCCTGATGTATAAAACTCCGTTGAAAACCCAATTAAAATCCCTGAGAGTGAACCAGCAAGGACAATCAGAAAAAGACGGTTTGCATTTACATTTACATTATCAATGAGACATTCCACGGGCATAAATCTCAAAAATACAAGGGAAGAAATCAAAAAGAGAATAGTTGTCAAGACCGTGGCAACCCGCAAAGAAAGTGCAGGATTCAATCTTTTAAATAATTGAATTGAGGCAACGCCAACAATTGAGGACAACAACCCGAGCATTGCAAGCACAAGCGGCAGAACCATAATTGAACTTCTTGATGTCTCAGGTGCAACACTTGCTGCAGCACCTAATATAACTGTTGCAACGATTGCACCCACATAGGACTCAAACAGGTCAGCGCCCATACCGGCAACATCGCCTACATTGTCTCCTACATTATCAGCAATTACACCTGGATTCCTCGGGTCATCCTCCGGAATTCCTGCCTCCACCTTCCCCACAAGGTCCGAACCTACATCTGCTGTCTTTGTGTAAATTCCTCCACCAACGCGGGCAAAAAGAGCGATTGAACTTGCACCCATTGCAAAACCATTTATCACTTTAATTGTCTCTGTATCCTTTGAGAAGATAGAATATAACATTCCCAGTCCAAGAAGCCCCAGACTTGCCACAGCAAGTCCCATCACTGCACCACCGGTGAAGGCATACTCAAGAGCACTTGCCTGCCCTTTCTCCCGGGCAGCATTAGCAGTCCGGACATTTGCCTCTGTGGCAGCCCGCATCCCGAAAAAGCCAGCAAGCATTGAGCAAACTGCCCCGCAGATATAGGAGATGGCAGTATAAAAGTTAATCTTCCACAGGAGAAGAAAAAATATTACTGCAATAAAGATAAGGAGAATTGAATATTCCCTCCTGAGGAATGTCATTGCACCCGCTTTAATTGCATCTGATATCTCTTTCATCCTGTCTGTGCCGACGGGCTTTGTTTTAACAATAAGATAAAGTCCAGATGCCACAACCAGCCCCAATATTGCCATTACAGGAATAAAAATGTAATAGGATTCAACTGTCATGTTTCACCTCTCTCATTTTTTTGTTAAATTTATTCATTGCTCTGTCAACTCCATCTGTAAGTATTATTTTGATTGCATCAATTGCACTTCTAATAAAGGAATCAAGGTTTTTTTCCTCAAGTTCTGTAAACCTCTGGAGTACATACTCAGCAGGATCCTGATTCTCTTCTGGCTTACCTATACCCATTCTCAAGCGAACAAATCTGTCACTCCCCAGTGCTTCTATTATTGAATCCAGTCCCTTATGTCCTGCAGAACCCCCGGATGCTTTGATTTTTAACCTTAAGAACTCAATGTCAAGGTCATCGTGAATCACAATTAAATCATCCGGCACAAGGCCATTTTTTCGCATTAATTCCTCTATTACAGAACCTGATTGATTCATATAAACATTCGGGATAACAACAATAATGCCGTCATTAATATCGCCCCTTCCGTAACTGCATGTATCAAGATGTTTGTTAATCTTAATATTCATTTCTCTGGCAAAACATTGAGAGGTCATCATTCCTAAATTATGACGCGTTTTAGAGTATTTTCTCCCTGGATTTCCCAATCCAAAAATAAATTTCATTGTTATTTATTTCCGGGAAATTATTTTTTCTCTGCATCCTTATCCTTTTTCTCCGCTGATTTTTTCTCACTCTCAGATGGCGCTTCTTCCTCTTCCTCAGGCACCTCCTCTTTCCCCTTCTTTATAACCTCCGGTTCAAGAGTTTCTCCTGCTGGCGCTGCAGGAGCAACCTCCTCCTTGACCGCTGAGATGGCTGCTATTGTTGTCTCCGGATCGGTCAGAATTTTTATGCCCTCTTTCAGTTTAATATCCTTTACATGGATTGAGTGACCAATCCTGAGTCCTGTGACATCAACTGTAATCTTATCCGGAATGTCTGCTGGAAGGCACTCCACCTCAATCTCGCGGGTGATGTGATCAAGGATGCCACCCATTGTAACGCCCACCGGTTTGCCTGTAAGTTCCACATGGACCTTAACCCTGGTCCTGGTTGCAAGCGAAACCTCCCAGAAGTCCACATGCTGAACCTCCCTTGATAGGGGATCAATTGCATAGTCCTTCACCATAGCAAGTTTATCATTGAGTTCGGGATCCTCGGATCGGAATTTTATGACAAGATTCAATCCCTTTCCTGAATTTTTTAGCATCTTCTTTAACTCATCAACCTTAAAAGACAGAGGGATTGCCTTTTTTATGTTCTTCCCGTAAATTACACCAGGAGTCAAGCCATTCCTCCTGAGCCTCCTGGTTGCTATCTTGCCTGTCTCCTCTCTTTTCTGTACCTCTAAAACATTCTCCATAAATAAAATCCTCCTCTGTTGTCTATACAAAAAGTGAACTTATTGACGTCTCTTCATGGATGCGCTTGATTGCCTCTCCCAGAAGTTTTGCCACTGAAAGCACTATTATCTTTGACGATTTTTTTGCATTCTCACTGAGTGGTATCGTATCAGTGACAATAATGTTTTTGATTACGGATTTCTCAATCTTCTCAACCGCCTGACCTGACAGAACGGGATGCGTACAGCAGGCATATACCTCCTTTGCGCCCTTTTTCTTAATTGCATCAGCTGCCTGAGTGATTGTTCCCGCAGTATCCACTATATCGTCAACAAGAACAGCCACTTTGCCCTCTACATCACCTATTATGTTCATAATCTCAGCCACATTCATTCCAACTCTTCGTTTGTCAATAATTGCCAGTCCACATTCAAGTCGTTTTGCATAGGCCCTTGCTCTTTCCACCCCACCTGCATCAGGGGAAACTATAACGAGATTATTTTTGAATTTCTTTTTAATATACTCAAGAAGAACCGGCATTGCATAAAGATGGTCCACAGGGAGATTAAAAAATCCCTGAATCTGACCGGCGTGGAGGTCAATTGTAAGAAGTCTGTTAGCTCCAGCAGCAGTAAAGAGGTCCGCAACCAGCTTTGCAGATATGGGCGTGCGCGGGGCAACCTTTCTATCCTGTCTGGCATATCCATAATAGGGAATCACTGCAGTAATCCTCTTCGCAGAAGCCCTCTTTAAGGCATCTATCATTATCAGCACTTCCATTATATAGTGGTTGCCAGGGGTTGACGTTGATTGAACAACAAAAACATCCATCCCTCTGACATTTTCATTAATTTCAACAAAGACCTCGCCATCACTGAATGTCTTGAGGGTTACCTTCCCCGGAGATATTTTTAAATACTTGCAGATCTTCTCCACAAGGGGAAAATTTGAACTTCCTGAAAAAATTTTCAACTCCATGTATTCACCTGTCTTGAATCCATAATCTCATACATTTGACACCTTCTCCTTGGGGCGGGAGGATTCGAACCTCCGAATGCATCCCCCTGAGGGGGGTTGCTTCGCAACCTGCTCCCCGCTCCCCCAAGGTCGGCCTGCTTTCAGGTCTTCCTTGAAGGAGGGAGCATTATCATACCTAATTAACTCCTCAAAAGCCTCGAGCCGATTCGAACGGCCGACCTTTTCCCCCTGAGGGGGGTTGCTCCGCAACCTGCTCCCCGCTCCCCCGCATTCGGAGAACGGGGATTACATGCTTTATCCTCTGCCTTTCCTAATTCCATCACCTTCTCCTTGGGGCGGGAGGATTCGAACCTCCGAATGCGGGATCCAAAGTCCCGTGACTTACCGCTTGTCGACGCCCCAGCATTATTCATTAGATGTTCTATCAATTCTCTCCTGCTGGTTTGTTCTCTTCCGGCAATCCCAGCATTCTGTAGTACTCTTTTAAAATTGCGGACTCAATCTTATTTCTCATCTCACTATTTAGAGGATGCGCCATATCCTTGTAAGTCCCGTCCTTTTTCTTTCTGCTTGGCATTGCAACGAATAACCCCTTAGTTCCATTAATGATTCTCAGATCCCTGACAATGAAACAATTATCAAAAATCACCGAAGCGAATGCCTTAAGACGGTCTACCTTCTTTTCATTTTTTTCAACGGGATAAACTTTCACCTCTGTAATTTCCATATTCTTCCTCCTCTCTCTAAAGTTTACAATCCTCTCACAATTTTAATCCAGTATTTCGCAGGCATTATATTGGACGCCCTCTTTGCTTCATTTTCATAATTAAATACACCTACTATTGTAGAACCACTTCCTGACATTACAGCACTTACAGCCCCTGATCTTTTCAGGGCTGACTTTATAGTATTTAATAGCGGATATTCTTCCATGCTCACTTTTTCAAGGTCGTTAGAAAGCCCCTTAAAAAAACTCCTTTTATTAAGATTAAAAATTCTAAATGAATTTTTGCCATTTGTCAAAATATTTTTTACTTTATCAAATCTACTATATGCCCAGGCAGTGGAGATACGAATGCCAGGATTCACCAGGAGATACCACTTCTCCGGAAGAGAAATAGGGCTCAGGATTTCTCCTCTGCCTTCTGCTATTGCTGAGACGCCAGGAAAAACAAAAAATGGCACATCCGAGCCAATCTGTTTTGCAAGGGCAATGAGTTCCCTGGTCCTCATGCCCGTGCCAAATATATTATTCAGGGCTTTTAAGACAGCCCCGGCATCACTGCTACCACCACCAAGTCCTGCATCCGGGGGTATTCTCTTTCTGATAAAGATATTTACTCCCTTTTTAACCCCGGTTGCCCTGCGAAACAACTCTGCAGCCCTGAAAGCAAGATTTCCTTCACCTGATGGGACTTCAGGACTGTCCGTTTCAACAATTATACTGCGCCCCTTTACTGTAATATAAATTGAATCAAACAGCGAGACCTTCTGCATTACGGAATAGATATCATGATAACCGTCCTTTCGCTTACGCAGAACTTTAAGATAGAGGTTGATCTTTGCAGGCGCCTTTACCAGCATGGAACTATGTCATTCAACTGTTACACTCTTTGCAAGATTGCGTGGCTGGTCAACATCTGTGCCCTTCAAGACAGCAATGTGATAGGCAAAAAGTTGAAGGGGGACAACAAGAACAGGAGGGAGAATATATTCATCCGCCATGGGAACATAAAAAATATCGTCCGCAAGCCTCCTCAGTTTATTATCGCCCTCCGTTGCAAGGGCAATGATCCTGCCGTTTCGCGCCTTCACCTCTTCCATATTTGATACGATCTTTTCATAGGTTCTGCTCTTCGGGCATATAAAAAATGAGGGCATTTTTTCGTCAATCAGTGCAATTGGTCCATGCTTCATCTCTCCTGCTGCGTATGCCTCTGCATGAATGTATGAAATCTCTTTCAGTTTGAGCGCTCCCTCAAGGGCAATGGGAAAGTTTATACCCCTTCCAAGATAGAGGAAATGCGCTGAGGAATAATACTTCTTCGCAAGCTCTCTGATTTTATCATTTTTCTTTAATATTGATTCAATAAGTTTTGGTATCTTTAATATCTCTTTTAATATCCCTTTTAATTCCTGAACAGACATTGTCCCCTTTATCCTCGCAAGTTTCAGAGCGAATAACATTAAAACAACGAGCTGGGTAACAAAGGCTTTTGTGGATGCAACCCCAATTTCCGGACCCGCCCTTGTGTAGAGTGTACAATCTGATTCACGCGGAATTGAGGAATCCATAACATTGCAGATTGATATTACTTTCAATCCACGCGCCTTCGCCTCTCTTACCCCGGCAAGGGTATCTGCTGTCTCTCCGGACTGAGATATGGTGAGCATGAGCGTTTTTTTATCAATGATTGGATTCCGGTACCTGAATTCTGACGCAATATCCACATCCACTGGAATTCCTGCAAGCCCCTCAATCAGATACTTTCCCACAAGCCCTGCATGGTACGATGTCCCGCAGGAAATAATAAAAACTCTGTCAATTTCCTCAAGAAGCGAATCAATAATCTCCATATCATCAAATATAATTTCTCCCTTCTCAATTGAATATCTTCCCCTGAGAGTCTCTATAACTGCTCGCGGCTGTTCAAAAATCTCCTTTTCCACTTTAAGAGAATATCCTTCCTTTTCTGCCATGGATGCAGTCCAGTAAATCTTTTTTGGCTCTCGTTTGATCACTTTTCCATTGAAATCAGTAATCCTCAGCCTGTCCCTTTCCAGACAGACTATCTCATGATCATTTAAGACATCTATCCTGTTCGTGTATGGCAGGATTGCAGGAATATCAGATGCCACAAAATTTTCTCCTTCACCGATACCAACAATCAGAGGGCTGTTAAGCCTCGCAGCAAAGATACAGTCCGGTTCCTTTTCGTTAATAACAGCAACGGCAAAGGATCCCTTCAATTCTCTTAAAGATCTCCTCAAGGAATCCTCAAAGGACAACCCCCTCTGGATATAATTATCTATAAGATGCGCTATGATTTCTGTATCGGTTTCGGAATAAAATTTTCTGTTCTTTTTAATTAGCATTTCTTTTAATGAAACGTAATTTTCAATAATTCCGTTATGTACAACAGCAATACTGCCAGCCCTGTGGGGATGAGCATTATCATCACTTGGTTTTCCATGCGTTGCCCATCTCGTATGGCCAATTCCAACTGTTCCGGGAATATTTTTATTGGCAATCAGAACTTCAAGTTCTTTAATCTTTCCCTTCTTCCTCAGGATCTCTATTTTACCATTTGAAATAACCGCTATTCCTGCAGAGTCATATCCTCTGTATTCCTGCCTTTTCAGTGAATCAATGAGAATTGGAACTGCTTCTCTCTTACCTATGTAACCAACGATGCCACACAAGTTTATTTCTCCTGGCTCTGTCTTCTTTTCCGCAATCTATTGTAGTAATTGGGTATTATGGTCTGTTTTGCCCGTGTAATGCCAAGTGATCTTGCTGGAACATCTTTAGTAATGGTTGAACCAGCCCCGATATATGCAAACCTGCCAATCTTCACGGGAGCCACAAATTGTGTGTCGCTTCCCACAAAGGCACCATCTTCAATAACTGTTCGGTGCTTCTTGAATCCATCGTAGTTGCATGTTATTGTGCCACAACCAATATTAACTCCCTTCCCTATTATTGCATCCCCGAGATATGTCATATGGGATGCTTTTGAGTTGGGACCTATTGTCGTGTTCTTTAACTCAACAAAATTCCCGATTCTCACATTTTCCTTAACAAAACTATCGGGCCTCAGATGGGCAAATGGACCAATCTCTGCCCCTGAGCCAATGGAGCTCTTCTCAATGACAGAATAGGGCTTTATGTGGACTCTGTCACCAATTGTGGAATCAACTATGGTTACCCCCTGTTCAATGATACAATCCCTTCCGATGGTTGTACATCCCTTCAAATATGTCTCGGGATAGATGACCGTTCCTGGCAATATTTTCACATCGTCATCAATGTAAGTTACCTCTGGATTTATAAAAGTCACCCCGCTCATGGCAATTTTTTCTATTATCCTCTTCTGCATCTTCCTGTCAGCCTCTGAGAGTTCAAGGCGGTTATTAACACCGAAGATATCATCTTTGTCGTTAATAACAAAGACCTCAATCTTCTCTCCCTTTGCATAGGCATAGTTTACAATCTGGGGCAAATAGTATTCTCTCTGTTTATTATTTCTTGATAATTTTTTCAATGCCCTGAAAAGAAAACTTGAATCCACAAGATAAATGCCTGCATTGATTTCTTTCACCGCCTTTTCTGACGCAGTGGCATCCACCTCCTCAACAATCTTCCATGGTCTTCCTGAGTCATCCCTGATTATTCTTCCATATCCCCTGGGATTCTCTGTATATGTAGATATTAAACTCACTACTGCTCCGGAAGATCTGTGCCTTTCAATAAATCTTTCCAATGTCTCCACCGTGATGAGTGGGACATCACCTGAAAGAATTAAAATCGGTCCACGAAAATTTCTGAATTCCTTTTCAGCAGAAAGAACTGCATGACCTGTTCCCAGCTGTTTTCTCTGGTTTACAAATCTAATTCCATCAACACCGTCCATTGCCTCTATTATCTGTTCCTTTCCATAACCTACCACCACTGCTATCTTCTGCGCCCTCAATTTTTTCGCAGCCATTACAGGATAAAACAGCATGGGCTTCCCGGCAATCCTGAAGAGAACCTTTGGCATCTTTGATTTCATTCTCGTGCCCTTACCAGCAGCAAGTATTATGACTCCAAGTTTTTGCATAATTCAGTCAGTTTAGCATAAAAAATGTATTTGTGCAATCTAAAGGATACTTTTGTAAATCTCCTCTATCCTTTCCACCATCCTTTCCACGCTTAAATTCCGTCGGACAAATTCTGCGCCCCTCTGAGCCATTTCCCGTGCTTTATCTCTGTAAGTAAGCAGATACTCTATTCCCTCTGCAACTGCAACAGGGTTTGACGGTGGCACAAGTATTCCTGTCTCCATATTTTTCACCAGTTCCCCGTTCCCACCGACATCCGTTGCCACTGCTGGAATGCCCATTGCCAGTGCCTCACGCAACGTTCCTGAAAGGCCCTCAGCCCCTGTAGAGGGACTTACAAAAATATCTATAACAGACATAAAGGATGGAACATCCTCTACAAACCCGTGAAGTGTAATAATATCCTCAAGCCCTGAGTCCTTTACCCACGTTATCACTGGCTCTCTGTCGTTCCCACTTCCTGCAAGAAGAAAATGGACATTAAGTTTTTTCTCCTTAATCAGTTTTGCGGATTCAATAAATATGCGCTGCCCTTTCCATTTAGAAAAATTGGCAATGCTCCCGATGAGCACCTTATCTTTAGGAATACCGAGTTTTTCAAGGAGCGATAAATTTTTACTCCCCGGCATGAATCGCCCTGTGTCCACGCCACTGTAAACAACCTCAATCTTTTCTTCAGGAACTTTAAACTTAATAAGTTCTCTCTTCACTGCCTCAGAGACGCAGATAAATTTATTTATCCTTCTGCTCCTGTATTTAAATCGCGTGTAAGGATTGTCTCTGATAGGGAAGGAAACCCTGCGAGTAATAATTAGCGGAACATTCTTCAATAAATATGCAGAGAGAAGAGCCACAGAATGTCCCCGGGAGTGCATTGCATGAATTATATCATGACGATTCTTAAAACAGTAATGCGCGATTCTTACTGCGGAATAAATATCAACATCGTTCCACATTGGCAGGGATAAGACATCAAAGCCATCATCCCTCATCCTCTGCTCAAGGGGGCTTCCGCTCACACAGACCGCTGAAACGCTGTGCCCGCGTTTTCTCATCCCTTCTGCAAGTAAGAAGAACTGCTCCGCGCCGCCCGACCATCCCGCTCTTTCACAACTGATCATAACAATTTTCATATTATGCAATAAATTTTACCGGAATTTTGTCTTTAATGAAAGATTATCCTTCCGGTTAAAATTTTTTTATTTGCCATTGATTTTTCTGTTGACAAAAATTTTTTTATTGTTAATATTTTAATTATAAAACAAATTTCCGGGAGAAAAAAATGTATGTGCCAACAAAAGTTTTTCTTACAAAAGGGATAGGTAAACATAAAGAAAAGTTAACAAGTTTTGAAATGGCTCTGCGCGATGCAAAGATCGCAGAATTCAATCTCGTAAAAGTAAGCAGTATAATTCCACCGGCATGCAAAATCATTCCTCTTTCCCAGGGACTTCACAGTTTACAGCGAGGCGAGATCGTTCATTGTGTCCTCTCTGAAAACTCATCCAATGAACCCCATCGCCTCATTGCAGCATCCATAGGACTTGCGATACCAAAGGCAGAGCATCTGCACGGCTACCTTTCCGAACATCACAGCTTCGGACAAACAGATGAGATCGCCGGGAATTATGCAGAAGAACTTGCAGCATACATGCTTGCAACAATTCTTGGTGTAGAATTTGATCCGACGAAGAGCTTTGATAAACAGCAGCATATCTGGCAGATCAGCGGATATGAGGTGACGACAAGGAACATCACCCAGTCAGCCACCTGTGATAAAGACGGCCTCTGGACAACTGTCATAGCAGCAGCCGTTTTCGTACCGTAGATGAAAACCGGTCGTTTGTCAAAAACAGCCGACGTCAATATAACAAAGGATGCAAAAAAAGATTTATTGAGTCATCCTGTCACCCCTTTTGAAATTTCAACCAATACTGGAATCAGAATAGCCCTTGAGAAATTATCAAAGACGTCCTTTCAGGCAAGACAGTTAGGCAATGCCCTTATGGTTTTCGAAAAGATGCTCTCTGATAGGGTGGTTATCTTTATGGGTCTGGCGGGCGCCATGGTTCCTGCAGGAATGCGCGAGGTTGTTGTACATCTCATCAAAAACCGCCTCATTGATTGTCTTGTCTCCACAGGTGCAAATCTCTTCCATGATGCTCACGAAACACTGGGCTTCAACAATTACATCGGTTCACCTGATGTTGACGATGAGTTTTTAAGAAAATCGCGAATTGACAGAATCTATGATGTATTTGCTGATGACTTAGAATTCGAAGAAGTGGACAGATACATAATGAACTTTGCGGAAAGCCTTGATGATTCAAGGCCCTATACAACGCGTGAATTCTTCTTCAGATTTGGCGAACATCTCTCAAAGGATGCAAAACGAGATGGGATTATAACATCTGCCTATAAATTCAATGTACCCATTTACTGCCCTGCAATTTCTGATTCATCTTTCGGCATCGCCCTTGCGGTTCTGAAAGACATAAAAGGCAAAGCAATTACCTTTGATGTTGTCGGTGATGTATTAGAAACAACGGAGATTGTAAGCAATGCGCCTGCAGGTGCTGAATTTATAATTGGCGGCGGCACACCCAAGAATTTCATACAGCAAACAGAAGTCACTGCAACTCTTATGGGACGGAAAGTAGAAGGATTAAAGTACGCAATTCAACTCACTCAGGACAGCCCTGTATGGGGCGGTTTATCCGGGTGTACATTTGACGAGGCAAAATCGTGGGGGAAGGTTGCCTTTGATGCAAAAAAGGTTGTTGTCTATGTTGATGCAACAATTGGCCTCCCCCTGCTCATATCTGCTATTGCGGAAAAGGAGATCCAACGAACTCCCCCACTTGAAATAGATATATCCGGCAGGGAATTAAAAATTAATAAAGAAACAAAATGAACCCTGCCTTTCTTGACCTTCATATCCCTTATGATCAATCCAGGGTGGTCATACAGAGCATTCCATACGAGCGAACCACATCCTACATAAAGGGTACATCTAAAGCCCCCCTTGAGATAATCAAAGCATCAAGGGAGGTTGAATTTTATGATGAGGAACTCTGTGATCTCACACATAAAATCGGGATTCATACCCTAGAACCTCTTCCCTGTAAGGGAGTGGAAAAGAAAATTTTTACTGCCATTTCAGATTCAACAGAAAGACACCTCAAAGAAGGGAAGTTTATCGTGACCATTGGTGGGGAACATACCATCACTCCATTTATTGTAAAGGCATATAAAAAATTTTTTAAAAATTTCTCTGTCCTCGTAATTGATGCCCATGCTGATTTAAGGAAAGAATATCAGGGAACACCTTACAGCCATGCCTGTGCCTCTTATCTTATAAGAAAATATGCACCCCTTGTGGAAGTTGGGGTGCGAGCACTATCCATTGAAGAGGCGAAATTGATTGAAAAAGAGCAGATCCCGGTATTTTATGATTATAAGATTCGGTCAAATAAACACTGGATTAAGGACGTCTTAAAATGCCTGCAAAAGAATGTTTATATTTCAGTTGATTTTGATGGCCTTGAACCATCACTGATGCCTGCTGTTGGCACACCGGTTCCAGGAGGTATATCCTGGTGGCAAACCATTGAACTATTAAAAAGAGTGGGGAAAGAGAAAAATGTCCTGGGAATGGACTTTGTAGAGTTGTGTCCCTCAATTAATGCTCCCCACGCCCTCTTCACAGCAGCAAAACTTATTTATAAAGCAATAGGATACTCCTTCAGAAAGATTATTTAACTAAATGCCAGGCGAAATTCTTAGAAGAGAACTATCTGGTCTGCTGGTTGTAACAATGAGGGGGAACCTCAGCGATGAGGAATTGCTCATGAGGATCCAGGGAACCCTTGATGGTGGGGCCAATATAATTGAATTACGGGAAAAGAATATACCTCATAATAAACTGGTTAAATTTGCAGAAAGGGTAAAAAGAATAACCGAGAGGTACAATGTGCCCCTGATCATAAACGATGATCCTCTTGTTGCCCTTGAGGCAGGGGCAGAGGGAGTCCATCTCGGAGAGCATGACCCATTAATTGCCGATGCAAGAAAAATGCTCGGTAAAGGTGCAATCATTGGCGCCTCTGCATATAACAGCATTCAGCGTGCCCTGGAGAGCGAGAGGGATGGCGCGGACTATGTGGCTATGAGTTCGCCCTTTCCTTCTATATCAAAACCATTGAAAAAATTAACCCCCCCTGAAATTATCCGGGAGGTGAAGCGCCGGCTCAAAATCCCTCTTTTTGTAATTGGAGGAATCACCCCTGAAAATACTCGTGAAATTATGTCTCTCGGCGTTGACGGCATAGCGGTGATGAGCGGAATTTTCAACAATGAGAATACAGAAGAAATAACAAAAAGATACAGAGAGGCAATGGAGAGATTTTAAAAGTTTTACATCAGATACTTCACTGCGGCCCTTGCATAAGACATCACCGGTTCTGAAAATAAACCAAGAAGGAGAGAAATTATCATCAAAACCCCAAGGAGGAACTTCACGGATTTATATTCCCTCGGTATAATCTCTATCACTTCATCCTCCATATACATTGCCACAACTATACGAAGATAATAGTAAAGTGATACGACGCTCATGAGCACTGCAATTATAACAAGGTCTGTGTGTCCAGCCCTGACAGCAGAAGAGAAGACATAAAACTTACCAAAGAATCCAGCGAGGGGTGGTATTCCTGCAAGAGAGAAGAGAAAAACAGCCATTGCGGCGGAAAGAAAGGGATGACGCCTGGATAACCCGGATATATCCTCCAACGAAGAGCCAATCTCAGCGCCTTCAATGAGGAGAACAAGGAAAAATGCCCCCAGCGTGGATGCAGAGTATACAATTATGTAGAACATTATGCCACCCACCCCCATCTCACTGCCAAGAAATCCTACAATCATATACCCCGCATGGGCAACGCTGGAGTAGGCTAGAATCCTCTTGATGTTTGTCTGTGGAAGAGCCATCAGATTGCCTGCAACCATTGTAAGAAGGGATAACCACCAGAACAACTGTGAGTAATCTTGAGAGGAAAGCGCATTATAAACTCTTAAAAGTGCAATAATCCCGCCTGCCTTTACGCCTGCTGCCATAAAGCCAGATACGGGCGTTGGTGAACCCTCGTAAACATCAGGAACCCACATATGAAATGGCACGAGTGCTACCTTGAAGGCAAGACCTGTGATGACAAAAATTATTCCCGTTAAAAGAACCGGAGTTTTCTCCACATGCTGAAGCACCATACGAAAAACAGAGAGATTCACTGTACCTGTAGAACCATAAATGAGCGCAATGCCCATCACAAGCATTGCTGCGCCGAGAGAGCCGAGGACAAAGTACTTTATTGCGGATTCTCCACCGGAACTGCTTCTCCGAATCCCTGCCATCACATATAATGAAATGGAGAGAATCTCAATGCTTATAAAAATCATAATGAGGTCTGCAGTTGAAACCAGAAAAAGAAGCCCTGTAGTTGCAATAAGGAGGAAGAAATTATACTCACCCTGCTGAATATTTGCATCATCAACAAACCTCTGAGAGGCGAAGGCAACAGCGAGAGCAATTGAAAGTAGAACGAACCAGAGAAAAACCACAAAGGGATTCAACTTCACCGCATTGTCAAACCCAATGACCTCTGCGCCCTTTATTCCTAATAAATACAAGATTGAAGCAATCAAACCAAGGGAGGTTATTATACCAGTCCAGTGCCTCTTCTCCCTCGGAAGAACCAATGCACTCAAAAGGACCCAGAGAGAAACTATGATAATAATCACTGGCACAGAAATAGAAATGATTCCAAATCTATCAAGAATATCACTCACTCTGAGCTCCCTCCTCTGTTTTATTTTTAACATCAATGGACGGCGCAACCTGCTGAGCGGTCTTCTGGGAATATGAAATGTATTGTTTCACCGATGTTTCCATTTTCCTCAAAAAGGGTCCGGGATAAATTCCTATAAAGATAATCATTGCAATAACAGGAAGCATATAAATCCATTCCCTTATGTTTACATCCTTCATTTTCTTATTCTCTTCTCTTGTAACCTTTCCGAAGACCACCCTCTGATACATGGAGAGCATATATACAGCAGAGAGAATAACCCCAAGGACGGCAAGAACTGCAAGAACAGGGAACCTCTGAAAAGCACCGAAGATGATCAGGAACTCGCCCACAAATCCATTTAACCCAGGAAGTCCGATGGATGAGAGCATTACAATCATGAAAAAGGTTGAAAAAACAGGAGCCACCCTTGCAATTCCTCCATAATCCTCAATCAATCGTGTGTGCCTCCTTTCATACAACATACCAACAAGCAAAAAGAGAGCCCCGGTGCTCAGCCCATGGTTAACCATCTGTAGAACTGCTCCCTCCACTCCAGCGACATTATTGGAGAATAAGCCAAGCATCACTGCTCCCAGGTGCGCAACAGAAGAGTAGGCGACAAGTTTTTTCACATCCTTCTGGCTCCAGGCAACAAGGGAGCCATAAATTATTCCTGTTACCCCAATGAGGGCTATGTAAGGAGCCAGTTCCGCTGAAACCTCTGGAAAAATCGGCACCGCAAATCTTATAAATCCATAAACACCCATCTTGAGAAGCACACCGGCAAGGATCACACTGCCAGCAGTGGGAGCCTCCACATGGGCATCAGGCAACCAGGTGTGGAATGGGAACATGGGAACCTTAATTGCAAAGGCAATGGCAAAGGCTAGGAACATAGGGAGTTGAAATTCAGGCGGTATCGCTGTTTTGTAAAAATCAAACAAATTGAATGAATAAAATCCTGACTGTTTTTCATGGAGAAAATAAATTACAAGAATTGCAACAAGCATGAGGACGCTGCCGAGCATTGTATAGATAAAGAATTTCACTGCAGCATAGATTCTTTTTGGCCCTCCCCAGACGCCGATAATAATGTACATTGGAATCAACATTGCTTCCCAGAAGAGGTAAAAGAGCAGCATATCAAGGGATACGAAGACGCCATTCATTCCAGTTTCCAGTAAAAGAAGGGAAATGTAATACTCTTTTTCCTTTTCCTTTATATAACTGTACGAGGATAGAACTCCAACGGGGGTGAGGAATGTAGTGAGAAGGACCATGAACAGACTTATGCCGTCTATACCGATATGATAGGAGGCGCCTATGCCTGGAAGCCATCTCATATTGACGACAAACTGCATCTCCGGATTAGATGAATCATAACCAAAATAAAGGAATAGAGAGAGCAGAAATGTAAAAAGCGTAATTCCAAAGGAAGTATTTTTTAGTAGTTCTGTTTTATCTCGTGGAATTAAAAGAAGTAACAGTGCTCCCAGAAGTGGAAGGAATGTTATGATTGTCAGAAGATTTACAAAAATATAATCCATATCCTCACCTTATAAAATAATAAATGAGAAAAAGAAGCCCGAGAATAAAGATAAATGCATAGGTCTGGGCATTTCCTGTTTGAATCCTTCTCAACAAATTCCCTATATAATAGGTAAGCCCTGCACTTCCATTGACCATGATGCCATCAATCAAACCAGCATCAAAAAGCCTGAAGCAGACCACATCCGCCAGCCATTTTATTCTTCTCACCACAAGAAAATCATATATCTCATCTACATAATATTTGTTAAAGATTAACCCGTAGAGCAGATTAAATCTCTCCTTGATCTTCTCAGCCCTGCCCTTACTCTGGACAAAGAAGGCAATGAGAATTCCTGCGACTCCAGCAGTAACAGAAAGAATTATTAACTGAGTCAATGTATCTTCAGAAATTTCGTGGTGTGCCTTTACATCCCACTTTGAAAGAAAATGGAAAAAGTCATGCTTAAAGAATTTTTCCGAACCAATAAATCCACCGAAGAGAGACAGAAATCCGAGAACTGCCATAGGGATAATCATAACCATGGGTGATTCATGGGCTTTATGCCCGCGGTGCTCGCCAAGGAAAGTGAGAATAATCAATCTCGCAATATAATACGCAGTCATACCAGCAGTGAAGAGTCCTGCAGCCCATATCAGAATGGCACCGCTTCCAAAGACGCGTTCAAGAATAACATCCTTGCTGAAGAATCCGGCAAATGGTGGAATGCCTGATATTGCGAGCCAGCCCACGGTCATGAGAATAAAGGTAAATTTCATTTCATTCCTGAGCCCGCCCATTTTTGTCATATCCTGCTCGCCATGCAATCCATGGATGACGCTTCCTGCCCCCATGAAAAGCAATGCCTTGAAGAAGGCATGGGTCGTCAGATGAAAGATTCCAGCGGCATAGGCGCCTGCGCCCACAGCCATAAACATATAGCCCAATTGACTTATTGTTGAATAAGCGAGAACCCTCTTGATATCTTTCTGGAGGAGTCCAATGCTTGCACCAAGAAAGGCGGTAAAACATCCAGTGACAAGAATCACATTAAGAACAGGTGGAACCAGGTCGTAAAGGAAATGCATCCTGCTCAACATGTAAACGCCGGCAGTAACCATGGTTGCAGCGTGGATAAGAGCGGAGACAGGCGTGGGCCCTGCCATGGCATCAGGGAGCCATATATAAAGCGGGAACTGAGCTGACTTTCCTGTGGCACCGAAGAAGAGCAATAGTCCTGTAATAACCGGAGCAGAAATGCCCCATAGAGACTCATCCTTTATTAAACTTATGTGTTCCTCAATAGTTTCAAAGTCAATTGCGTATATTCCTTTCGTACCCAAAAGATAAAAGAGGATGATCATACCAATGACAAAGCCCGCATCACCAATTCTGTTCACGATGAATGCCTTTTTCCCCGCCGTTGCCTTCTCATCATCTTCATACCAGAACCCGATGAGAAGATAGGAGCAGAGACCAACACCTTCCCATCCTACAAAGAGCAATAGCAGGTTGTTGGCGAGCACCAGAATGAGCATGAAGAAGACAAAAAGATTGAGATACGCAAAATATCTCCAGAATCCCCTGTCCCCTGCCATGTATCCAATGGAATAAACATGGATAAGAAAACTCACGCCAGTTACCACCAGCGCCATCACAGCAGATAATGGATCCAGGCGGAAGTTTACATCAACAACAAAATTACCCGATTGAATCCAGGTAAAGAAGGGGTCAATAAGAATTATATCCTCCTTTAGATTTAAAAAGGCAATACAAGAGAGTATAAAGGAGATACCGATTGCAGAGGAGGCAACAATACCAATAAGGGACTCTGTCAGTTTCCTCCCTAAAAATCCGTTAATCAAGAATCCTATAAAGGGCACAAGGACAATCCATCTCAACAATGGAAAAACAACATTCTCCATCTAACCCCTCAATTTATTAATCTCATCAATAAAGACGCTCCTTAAATTTCTGAAAAGCATAATCACAATCGCAAGCCCGACCCCTGCCTCAGCTGCAGCGACAGTGAAAACTATCAGAACATATACATGGCCATTTATATCATTGAATGCCCTTGAAAAATTCACAATGGCAAGGTTTGCTGAATTGAGCATCAATTCAATGCACATAAGTATAATAAAGATATTTCTGCGCAGAAGAAATCCAAGCACGCCTATGCTAAAAAGAATAAAACTCAGTATGAGCACCTCATTCTGATACAAATCAAAGCCTCCTTTTGGCAATGATTATTGCACCAATGATACCTGCCAGCAGAAGCACTGACATAAGTTCAAACTGAAGGACAAATTTTTTAAAAATCGCCTCTGAAAGCACTTCCACTCCTCCGACGCTGAGAACGCTATGATGCTTGATATGTCTGAAGGTATTGCCAATTTGAATAAGTTTTAATCCCAGAATAACTCCAAGGGGCACAGCGAGAACCCTGATAAAAGACAACTTAATAAGATTGATTACTTCCTCCTTCAAGGGAACGAGATTAATCGTAATCACAAAGAGGACAACGACAGCACCTGCGTAAAGTATGAGCTGGAAAAAGGCAATCAACTGGGCATTGAGTAAGATAAATATACAGGCAGTACAGAAAAGAACGACAAGGAGAAAGAGGGCGGAGATCAGCACATTTCTATGAAGGATTAACATAATTGATGCAATAATTGCAATGCCAGCAAATATGTAAAATGCAATATTCATCACTATCTACCCCTTATTATCCTCTGTCCTCTCTCCTCTGCCTTCTGTCCTCTGCTTAACTTCCAGCCACTCCGCCCACAACCGTCCTGAAGCTCCTATAAAACTTTTGGGTTCCTCTTCCAGTTCCATCAAAAGGTCTTCTTTTGTAAGCGTCATTTTTTTATACCGCTCGTAGAAACCGCCCGGAATTATGCCGGTGTCCATTGCAATAGCGTCCTCCGGACAGGCCTCAACGCATAACCCGCAGAAGACACATCGGGAAAGGTCAATATCAAACCTTTCGGGATATTTCTCAATGGGGTCATCAGGATATTCCCCTGCCTCAATGTATATACAGTATGCCGGACAGGCTGTTGCACACATGTAGCAGGCAACACATTTGGGTTTGCCATCAGGTCGCTTTTTCAACCTGTGTCTGGACCTTTCCAATCCCGCTCCCTGAAGTGGTCTCCTCTCTTCAGGATACCTGATGGTTGGAACGCCTTTTATATTAGTTACATTTCTGAAGAAATGGCGGGCAGTTACAAAAAGCCCCTTTATGATCTCAATAATGTAGATTCGCTCTGAAAAATTAACCTCTTTTCTATCTACATTCTTTATGTTTATCATACCTTACTCCAGAGGAGAATAACAACTCCTGTCAAAAATATGTTCACCAGAGACAACGGAAGAATTCCCTTCCAGCAAAGTGACATCAACTGGTCAAATCTGAACCTTGGCAGTGTCCACCTCACCAGTAACAAAAACCAGGACAATATAATAACCTTTATAGAAAATGAAGCGACCTGAAGGATAACAACAATGAGATGCGGAAGTGGAACAAACACATTCCCGGGGAAATGAAATCCATTCTGAAGAAGGAACGGAACCTGCCATCCCCCGAAGAAAAATGTGGTTGCAAGGGCAGAAATAAGAACAATCTCGGCGTATTCACTGAACATGAACATGGCAAATTTCATTCCGCTGTACTCAACGAAATATCCAATAATTTCTGATTCGCCCTCAGGCAGATCAAAGGGCGTTCTCTTGTTCTCCGCAATGGCAGCGGTAAGAAATAGAATGAAAGCGGGCAACTGATACACTATTCCCCAGGCAGGAATTACTCCTGCAATCATCTCTCCCTGCTTTCTTACAATCTCCTGTAGATTTGCTGTGCCATAAATCATAAATATTCCTGCTAATGTAAGTCCAAGCGTCACCTCATAGGAAATCATCTGGGCAAGCCCCCTCAAGGCGCCTAATAATGAGAAATTATTTCTGGATGCCCAGCCCCCAAGGAATGTGCCATATATTCCAAAGGCGGACATTGCAAAGATAAAGAACACACCAAGGGAGAGGTCTGAAATCTGGAGATTCACATGGTATTTCCCCAGCATGAGCCGGTCTCCGAAGGGAATCACAGCGAAAATTACGAGGGGCGGCACAAGGGCAATGATGGGCGCGATGGTATGAATAATCTTATTCGCCCTCTGAGGAACAAAGTCCTCCTTCATGATTAATTTAATTGCATCTGCTATGGCGTGGAATAGACCGAGGGCTGTTATACCGAAGATGCTTGCCCTGTTCGGACCAATCCGGTCCTGAATCATAGCGCTTTCTTTTCTTTCAGCCCAGGTAAGAACTGTTGCCAATCCCAGTACACCGCCATAGACAAGCAATACCTTTATCAGCGTTATTATAATAAAAGTCAACATAGCAAATCTTTATACTCTCTTCACCGTATTTTGTTCTCTCCCTTCCTCTGTACCTGTTTTTATTCCACCCGTTCCTACCCTCTCATAACTAATTCCTCTCAGTTCATATATCCTCTCACCTAATTTCCTTAAAACTGATTCAGCATCTTTCAATCCCGGATCATATCCAAGTAATATGGACAATTCCTGTATCCAGGACCACACCGGCTTTACTCCATCTTTACTCTTTATTGCTGGTTCTGTTTTCTGTAGAATGCCTGCATAATTTATAAAGAGTCCCCTTAATGCAAAATAAGACGGAACAGGTAGAAGATAGTCAATATCCATCCATGCATCATCAAAATTAGAGTAAAATCCCACTACTTTAATCCCATTCCTGTTAATCTTTTTATCTAAGAGCAAAAGGTCATTGCCGGCAAGAGTCAGGATCTTAATCTTCCCGTTGTTCACTGCCTCCAGAAACTCATCAAGGGCAATCCCTCCGTAGGCAGAGTGAATAAGGCGGGCACCCCTCGTATCAGGCATGGGATCCATGTTAATAAGAAGACCATCGCTTATACCCTGCTCAAATGGAAAATCCATGCACAGGAATCTCGTTCCTATTACATTTTTGGCAAATTCTGCAAGGGCAAGATTATCCTCAAGTGAAAGCAGGCCAGAACCCAGCACCCCAATTGAATCCTTTCCTTCTATCTTTATGGATTCAGAAATTATCCCCCGGATGTTCTCTATTACATCAGGAAAAGCCATGGGAGTAAATTTCTTATCTTTATATGAGCCCGGATTTACGCACTCCTTTCCATTCAATGTTTTCCTGTAAGAGAGCCGCCCGGCATCACACATCCAGAGTCCATTCACCTCCTGGTTTTCCCTGGGCAGAAGACGAAAGATTCTCCCGTCAGCATATTGAATATTTATATTGCATCCTGTAGCACAACTCAAGCATATACCTGGCACACTCTTCAAAAACCAGACGCGCTTTTTAAAGCGGAAATCCAGAGAGGTTATCGCACCAACGGGACATATATCTGCAAGATTCAACGTATAGTTGTTGTCTACCTCTCTATCCTGGAAGAGGTCTATCTCTGATGAATCCCCCCTCTCCCTCACACACAATTCCGATGTCTTTGTAATCTCCTGCAGGAATCGCACACATCTTGTGCAAAGAATACACCTCTCGTTATCAAGGATGAGATACTTTCCTATCCGTCTCCTCTTTCCTCTTCTTATCTTGAGTTCTAATGGAAATCTGCTCTTGTATCTTCCGTAATCCATGTAATAATCCTGAAGAAAACATTCTCCTGCCTGGTCACAGATAGGACAGTCAAGAGGATGATTGATGAGCAAAAATTCCAGTATATCCTGCCTTGCCTTTTTCACCTTTTCTGTATTTGTCCAGACAACCATTCCGTCAGTAACCGGTGTGGAACAGGCGGTCATGAGTTTTGGTGCCTTCTCCACCTCCACAAGGCACATCCTGCAGGTTGCAACAACGGAGAGCGCCTTATGATAACAGTATCTCGGTATATAAATTCCTATTTGATCCGCTGCTTTTATAATTGTGGTTCCCGGTTCAACTTCAACTGTCTTTCCGTCTATAGTCACCTTAGGCATTGCTACAGATCCTTCCCTTTGCGTGTTCAACAAACTCCTTCCTGAATTTTTGTACAAAACTTAAAACTGGCATGGCAAAGGCATCGCCAAAGGGACAGAGTGTTCTCCCCATAACATTGTTTGCCACAGAATCAATAACCTCAATATCCTCCGGGTGTGCTTTTCCATGCTCCAGTTTCTTTAACAACTTGTAAATCCAGCCGCTTCCCTCCCTGCATGGGGTACACTGCCCACAGGATTCATGATGATAGAATCGCATCAAAATCATGAGCGCTTTAACCATGCACATACCCTCATCTATAACTATTATCCCGCCAGAGCCAAGCATTGACCCAGCCTCCTGGATTGACTCATAGTCAAGATTAGTTTTCATCGCCTCTTCTGCTGTTAATACAGGCGTTGAAGAACCGCCCGGTATGACTGCCTTAAGTCTTTTGCCCTCCTGCATTCCACCTGCATACTCCTCAAAGAATCTACTGAAGGGATAACCAAGTTCCACTTCATATACGCCGGGTTTCTTAACAGGTCCGCTTATGGAGAACAATTTCGTCCCGCAACTCTTTGGAGTCCCTATTGAGGCATACCATGAGCCTCCCCTTTCAATAATTGCTGGAACAGCAGCAAGTGTCTCCACATTATTAATCACCGTGGGCGCCCTGAAAAGGCCTATCTGCGCAGGAAAGGGGGGCTTTACTCGTGGAAGTCCGCGCCTGCCCTCAATGGATTCAAGAAGCGCTGTCTCTTCCCCGCATATATAGGCACCTGCGCCTCTATGAAGGATAAGGTCAAGGTCAAATCCAGAGCCAAGAATATTCTTTCCGAGATAGCCCCTGCTGTATGCTTCTCCAATTGCTTTCTCAAGGATCTTTGCTCCTTTTGTAAACTCACCCCGGATATATATAAATGCCTTATGTGCTCCAATAGCAAAGGAGGAAATAATTATTCCCTCAATTAATAGATGGGGATCGTTCTCAATAATCACCCTGTCCTTAAATGTTCCCGGCTCACTCTCATCTGCATTGCATACAAGATATCTCTCCTTCGCATCCTTTGGAACAAAGGACCACTTCAGGCCTGTAGGAAATCCTGCACCCCCTCTTCCTCTGAGTCCGGATTTTTTTACCTCCTCTATAATTGCGGCTGGAGACATACTCAGCGCCTTTTTTAGTGCGGAATAACCTCCCTTTCTCAGGCAGGTGTCTATATTCTTCTGTTCAGGGTCATCAATGTTCTTAAGAAGGATTCTTTCCATCTCTTAAATCCTCAAGTATTCTCTCAATCCTCTTCTCTGAAAGATTCTCATAATAATCATCATTTATCATCATAACAGGTGCTGTCCCGCATGAGCCAAGGCACTCTACTGTACTTAAAGTAAATAAGCCGTCTTTCGTGGTTTCGCCTTCATCAATACCAAGTTTTCTCTTTAAAAAATCAATTATATGTTCAGCGCCCATAAGCGAACAACTCAGATTTCTGCAGACCTGGATATGGTATTTCCCGACGGGCTTTCTGTTAAACATGGTATAAAAGGTCACCATCCCTTTTATATTTGCCGGGGGAATCTTCAAGAACTCAGACAACGCCATTATCATATTGTCAGAGATGAAGCCCTCTTCATTATGCAATCTGTGAAGGATCATCAGGAGTGCGGACTGCCTGTCAGGGTACCTCTTTATAATCTCTTCCATTTCATTTTTCAATTTCTCTGTAAGTTCAAAAGCCATACTATCGCTCGCATTCTCCTGCAATCATGTTAATCTGTCCGAATGTGGCTATTATGTCAGCAATATAGCCCCCGTTTATCATCTTGGATAATCCCTGCATAAGTGCAAAGCATGGTGGTCTCACTCTCAATCTGTAGGGCTTTCCTGAACCATCGCTCACAATGTAAAATCCCAGTTCTCCGTTGGCTCCCTCAACAGCAAAATAGACCTCACCGGGGGGCGGCTTTACACCTTCAAAAACGAGTTTAAAATGAGATATCAATCCCTCAATAGTTCCGTAAACCTCTGGTTTCGGGGGCAGGGTTATACCATTATCATCAACTCTGATAGGACCATCGGGAATTTGTTGTATTGCCTGTTCAATGATGCGCATGCTCTGATTCATCTCCTCCATCCTTACAAGATATCTGTCATAATTATCCCCCTTACTTCCAACAGGGATTTCAAAATCAAACCGGTCATATACGAGATAGGGCTGGGCTTTGCGAACATCATAGGGCACACCAGTAGAACGCAGAACGGGTCCGGTAAATGAAAGGGCAATTGCATCCTCCCTGGAGATCACCCCAACGCCTGCCATCCTGTCAATAAAGATCCTATTTCGGGTGAGAAGCCTATGGGTCTCTGCAAGGGCTGTCCTCAGGTTACCAAAGACCTTCTTAATCTTCTCTCCAAATCCCTGAGGAAGGTCTCTTGTCACACCTCCAATACGGGTAAAATTCGTAGTAATTCTACCTCCTGCCAATTCATCAATCACCTGATAGAGTTCCTCTCTGGATTTTATAAGATAAAAAAATATTGTAAAGGCACCGAGTTCCATGGCATTTGCTGCGATGCAGGTGAGATGGTCCGTAATCCGTGATAGTTCTGAGGCGATAACCCTTATGTATTTACATCTCTCCGGCACATCAATTCCTATCAATTTTTCCACTGCAAGAGCATAACCTACATTGTTAATCAATGGGGAAACATAATTTAATCTGTCGGTATAAGGAACAACCTGATTATATGTAACACTTTCACAGGTCTTTTCAAATCCTCTGTGAAGATAGCCAATCTCCACATCTGAATCAACAACCCTTTCTCCCTCCACTCTGGCAATGATTCTTATGACTCCATGCATGGCAGGATGGGATGGACCAATGTTAATGACAAGACGACCGTCATCCAGTTCTTCTGTGTCAATATTCATTTTATTCTGTCCTCCGTGCTCCATTTAATCAGGATGCGGAATCCTTGGCTGTCTCTTTCTGAGGGGGTAATCCTTTCTCAATGGATGCCCCTCAAATTCGTCATACATGAGGATTCTCCTCAGATCAGGGTGCCCGCGAAACTTGATCCCGAACATATCATAGACCTCTCGCTCAAACCAGTTGGCACCGCTCCACAGTGGCATCAGGGAGTCAACCTCAGGGTCTGATTCAGGAACACCAATCTTCACCCTGAGGCGATTGTTGTTTGTTAATGAATATAAATGATATACTACCTCAAACCTCGGCTCCCTGCCCATGTAGTCAACAGCGGTTACATCCATTAAAAATTCAAACTGGAGTTCATTCTTTAAATAACTGAAAAAATCTATCATACGGTCGCGCCTTATTATAACTGTTTCATCTCCGCGAAAATTGTGGGTATCAACAATGGAGTCTGAAAATTTTTTCTTCAATTTTTCAATTAACCCTTCACCCATCGTTTTATCTATCTCCTGTCAAGAACCGATTCCCTGCTCACCTTCTCCTGAAGTTTAATTAATGCATCAAGCACAGCCTCAGGCCTGGGCGGACAGCCAGGTATATAGACATCCACCGGAATAATCTTGTCAATCCCCTGAAGAGTGGCATAATTGTCATAAAAACCACCTGATGTAGCACAGACACCAAAGGAAACCACCCACTTGGGCTCACACATCTGCTCGTAGACGCGCCTCAAAACCGGCGCCATCTTCTCATTTATAGTGCCGACAACAAAAAGAACATCTGCCTGACGTGGTGAGAATCGCGGGAATTCTGCGCCGAACCTGGCAATATCATAATGAGATGCCCATACGGACATAAATTCCATACCACAGCAGGCAGTGACAAAAGGATACTGGAAGAAGGAGAATTTCCTCGCCCAGTTAATAACTGCATCAAGTTTTGATGTTATAAAGCTCCTTCCGAATAATGTTTCTAATCCCATTCCAGTGCTCCCTTTTTTATAGCATAGGCAAGGGCAACCAAGAGTAAGGAAATAAATATCATCATCTCCACAAATCCTTGCAGTCCGAGTTTCTTGAAGGTAATAGCCCAGGGGTAAAGATAAATAATCTCCACATCAAACATAACAAAAATAATAGCAACGAGATAGAATTTTATTGAAAACCTTCCCCGCGGATCAGTTATCTGCGTCATTCCACATTCAAAGGGCTCCAATTTAACTGGCGTTGGTCTCCTGGGACCAAAAAATATAGCCATGGCAAGCATTCCGAGGGCAATCGCCATTGCAAATCCTGCACTTAAAAGAATTGCAATATAACTGTTCATTTTCCTTCTGTCAGCGTTAAAATCCAGTTATACAGACCATTCCAATATATACCAAAAATAAACACAGGGGCAAGAAAAATTAGCACCAGAATTTTCTCATAAAAACTCACAGTTATGCTATCCACTCTCTCCGAACTTTCAAGAAAGAGTTTTTTAATGATGCCGGCATAATAATAGAGGGAAATCACGCTGTTAATAACTGCTAGTATGACAACTATGTAGTATTTTGAATCTATTGCCGCAGAGAAAATAAGAAGTTTACCTACGAAGCCAGCAAGAGGAGGAATTCCTGTCAATGAAAGGAGAAAGAGGGATAGTGCAGATGAAAGGAAAGGTGCTCTCCAGCCAATTCCACTGTAATCGCTGATGTTTTCTGTTCCCAATTTTTCACGAAACAAAAGGGCAATGTAAAAGGCGCCAAGGTTCATAAAAAGATAAATTACAAGGTAGAACATTATTGATGACACACCACCCACTGTTGCCACCAGCAGTCCTATTAGCATATAGCCGACATGAGAAATACTTGAATATGCAAGCAATCGTTTTATGTTGTTCTGAGGAATTGCAGCAAGATTCCCCAGGGTCATTGTGAGGACAGAGATTACTGCCCAGAGATAGTACCACTCTTTTGAGTTCACAAAACTGGTAACATCACCGGGCTGTTGAAAAACGGAAAAGAAGAATCTCACCAATGCTGCAAAACCCGCTGCCTTTGGCACCACTGAGAAGTAGGCAGTGACAGGCATCGCTGAACCTTCATAAACATCAGGTGTCCACATGTGAAAGGGAACAGCAGAGATCTTAAAAGCAAGCCCCGCCACAATCAAACTGACAATTACAGATAAACTTCCCGGAGTTATTGATGATAAACTGATGGTGGAATTTATTGACTGAAAGTTTGTTGCGCCCGTAAGACCGCAGAGCATGGAAAAACCGAAGAGCATAATTCCTGAGGCAACAGCACCGAAAATGATGTACTTTAACGCTGACTCACGGGAGCGCTTTCCTTCCACAGAAAGTCCTGAAAGCACATAAGAAGGCAAACTTACTGTCTCAAAGGCGAGGTAAAATACAATCACATCGTTTGCGCTTACAAGAACGCACATCCCTGCAATAGAGCCGAGAAGCATAATCAGAAACTCTCCTGTCTCCCTTGATGAAATCTCCGTTGAAGAGAGAAAGACGAGAATGGATAAAATCCCGGCGCCCAGAAATAGCGCCTTGAAGAAGATTGCGAGGGGGTCAAAAAGAACTGCATTAAAGAAGAGTTGAAAGGAGCCGCGAAGATTATACCTTACGGCGTAGAGCGATAATCCCAGCCCAAGGATTGCAAGGATGATAAGCAAATATTCTCTCCTCTCCTTAAACACTAAGTCAATAATTATTATGATGAGAATAGAGGCAAGAAGAATAAATTCAGGATAAAATAATCCGATCTCACCGAGATATTGCTTTACAATCACAAACATTTATCAAAACCCCTTAAACGGAAAGATCTCAGCCATTTTTACAAATATATTCAGCGTCTCCCTCATGAAATTCAATGCAGGCGCTGGATATACGCCAATAATTACAACTATTATTCCCAGAGGCGCCAGGGTAAATATTTCTCTGAAATTTACATCCATAAGGTTTCTGTACTTTTCATTGAGCCCTCCCAGAAAAATCCTCTGGAATGTCCAGAGGAGATACCCAGCAGTGATGATTATTCCGGTAGCGCCAAAATAAACAAGTTCCGGGAAAGTTTTGTATGCACCTAAAAACACCAGAACCTCACTGATAAATCCGCTGAGTCCGGGCAGTCCCATGGAGGCAAAAAATGCGAGAGTCGTAATACCGGCGTATCTCGGCATAATGGAGGCAAGACCACCAAAACCGTCAATATCGCGATGATGTGCCCGATCGTATATTACACCTACCAGAAGGAAGAGCATTCCTGTTATTGTGCCGTGATTGAACATCTGCAGTACCGCCCCGTTCATCCCCTGCTCTGTAAAGGAAGCCATTCCAAGAAGCACATAGCCCATGTGGCTTATACTGGAATAGGCAATGAGTTTTTTGAAATCCTGTTGAGCCATTGCAACAAGGGCACCATAAACAATATTGAAGACGCCAAATACAGCAAGGAAATAGGCTGTATTCACCGCCACATCGGGGAATATGGAATAACTGATTCTCAGCATTCCGTATGTTCCCATCTTCAGCAATATTCCGGCGAGAATTACGCTTATTGGAGTGGGCGCCTCAACATGGGCATCCGGCAGCCAGGTATGGAAGGGAAAGACAGGAACCTTAATTGCAAATCCGATATACAGCATTACATAAAGTACTAAGCGAACTTTCTCATCTCTAAGCCACTCAAGATGGGTTGACTGAATTGTAAGAAGGGTGATATCAAAGGTATGTTTTACACCCTCCGGGGATGGATCCATATCGCTGTTAAAGTAAAGGACAAGCATAACAATCAACATAAGGACACTGCCAAGAAGGGTGTAAAGAAAGAATTTTATGGCTGCGTACTCACGCCTTGGTCCACCCCAGACACCTATGAGGAAATACATGGGAAGAAGCATTACCTCCCAGAAGACATAAAAGAGGAAGAAATCCAGAGCAACAAACACTCCCATCATGCCCGTTTCAAGCAACAGAAATAATGCAAAATAGGCCTTTTCACCCCTGTTGATTGACCATGAGGCAAATATACAGAGAAAAGAAAGGAGTGCGGTAAGAAAAACCATCGGTATTGACAAACCGTCAACACCAATAAAATATTCTATATTAAAGGCGGGAATCCATGGAAAGTGCTCCACAAACTGAAAACCCCTGTTTGAATTATCAAATCTGATGAGGAGAATTATTGATAACACAAGGGGAAGGAATGTAAAAAGCGCAGAAGTCCATCTTATTGCTCCAATTTTGTCCCTCGGAATGAGTAACACCAGTGCCATACCAATAAGAGGAAGGAACACAATCCATGAAAGTATATGACTCAAGGCAAACCTCCTATGTTATAGTAAAAATAATAACCAAAGATAGCACTCCCAGAATTATTATGGCGAGATAATTTCTCAGATCGCCTGTCTGGATCCTTCTTATCTTATGTCCTGCTGTAATTACTCCATCAGCAACGCCATTTACAGCACCATCCACAAATGTAAGGTCAAATTCACCACTGGAACGAGAGACCTGAACAGTCACTGTTCCAGAGCCATCAACTATTCTATCAATAAACTTAAGGTCGAACTTTGCAAGAAGAGTATTTAAAAAGAGTAAAACCTTCACAAAGAGGGCGTTGTAAATTTCATCCACATAATACTTATTCAGAAGTAATTTGTAAAGAAGAGAAAATCTGTTTTTTATTTTTTCTGTTGCGGATGGATTCATAACATAAAAATAGATAGCACAGATGATACCCGATAATGCAACAAAGACAGAAGTAACAATGAGAGCAAACTCTCCATGTTCTGCCTCCCCTCCCGGATGGAAAGAGGCAACGGGCTCCAGGAAATGATGCAGTGACCTGCCCATTATTCCACCAATTGCAGATAATACTGCCAGAATCACCAGAGGCACTGTCATGACATAAGGTGATTCGTGAGCCTGCGGCGACTCCTCACCCTTTCTCTCCCAGAAGGTCATGAAGAGGAGGCGAAACATGTAGAATGCAGTAAGCCCTGCTGTTATCAACCCTGCGAGTGTAAGATAATAGTGCCCGCTCTTATAGGCACCTGCAATGATTTCGTCCTTGCTGAAGAATCCGGAAAGCGGAGGAATTCCTGATATTGCAAGGGTTGCCACAAGCATTGTTGGCCATGTCAATGGCATATGCCTTCTCAATCCACCCATCTTTCTCATATCCTGCTCGCCATTCATTGCATGAATCACGCTTCCGGCACCCATAAAGAGCAACGCCTTAAAGAAGGCATGGGTGGCAAGATGAAAAATTCCAGCAGAGTAGGCACCCACGCCGACGGCCATAAACATATAGCCAAGTTGACTTATTGTTGAATACGCAAGTACGCGTTTTATATCATTCTGAACGAGGGCAATTGTTGCGGCAAAGAAAGCGGTAATACATCCAACGACAGCCACCACATTCATAGCAAAGGGCGATAAATTATAAAGAAAACTCATGCGTGCAATCATGTAAACGCCCGCTGTAACCATCGTGGCTGCATGAATCAATGCAGAGACAGGAGTTGGTCCTGCCATAGCATCGGGAAGCCACACATAAAGCGGAATCTGGGCTGATTTTCCGGTGGCTCCCATGAAGAGAAGAAGACAGATGGTTGTTATTATCTTTCTATCAAGGAGCCCTGCATGGTATTTTATCACATCAAAGTCAAGGGTCCATACGCCTGCCCTTCCAAGAGACCAGAAGAGCAATATAATTCCCATAATGAACCCAAAATCGCCTATTCTGTTCACCACAAAGGCTTTTATTGCTGCAATTGCATTCTCTTTTTTTTCGAACCAGAATCCAATCAGTAAATAGGAACAGAGACCGACGCCCTCCCACCCAAGGAAAAGAAGAAAAAGATTATTAGCAAGAACAAGGATAAGCATTGATAATATGAAGAGATTCAGAAAGGCAAAGTATCGTGTGTACCTCCTGTCACCATGCATGTATCCCACGGAATACACATGAATCAGAAAGCCCACACCCGTCACAATAAGAGACATCACAATTGAGAGTGGATCAAGCCGCAGGGAAAGGTCCAATCTTAAATCACCAACATGAATCCAGGTATAGACATTGTCAATCAAAACTCTCTTTTCTTCCGGCATATTTATAAGTTTGAAGAATCCAGCGGAGGCAACGATAAATGAGAGCAATACCGTTAAGGGGCTCAGAAAACTTGATACCCTGTCCCCCATCCGTTTGCCGAAAAATATATTGAGTAGAAAACCAGCAAGGGGAAAGATAAGCATCCATCGCACTGGAAATGTGTACTCCATACTTATCCCTTCAAACTCTTGGCTTTATCCACATCAATACTTCGTAGAGACCTGTAAATGCCAATTATAATTGCAATTCCGAGGGCTGCTTCAAGGGCTGCAAGAAGAATGACAAAGAGAACAAAAATCTGACCTGCGTTGCCAAAGGCAGTATTTCTTGCAAAATTAATCAGATTAAGGTTCGCCCCATTCAAAATCAATTCAATGCTCATTAAAATTCCAATTGCATTCTTCCTTGTAATTGCACCGAAAATACCGATGGCAAAGAGAGCATCAGCAAGTAGAAATAACTGAAATGGGCTCATCTATCTCACCTCCCGCCGGGATAGCACAGCAGCCCCAATTATTACAAGAAGAAGCACCAGTGATGCAAATTCAAAGGGGAAGATATAATATGATAATAAGGTTATTCCGATTGTCTCTATCTTAACATACTCCTGGGGAACCTGTTTCACAACCGTAAAAATTTCGTAGCCGGCAATTGCCAGTATAAGGAATACAAAAAATGAAATTAATAATCCACTTACAACTCTCCGTGATTCGCCAAATACCTTTATATTAAAATACCTCTGAGTTAGCATAACGCCAAAGAGAATAAGGACGAGAACTCCCCCAACATAAATAAGGACCTGAAAACCGGCTATCAAGTCAGCACCGAGAGCAAGATATATTCCTGCAATAAGGAAGAGGACAGAGAAAAGGGCAAAGGCAGCCCGCACTATATTCCTTGCGAGGACAACATAAAGGGCTGACACAACAATAAGTGTAGACAAAATAAATTGAATTATTTGAGATATACTCATTTTTTCTCCGCCTGTGTAACACCTCCTATAGCGGATGACTTTTTCTTCGCTTCCTCCTCTAACTTCTTCGCCATTTCTTTGAATCTTTCTGCCTCCTTCTCCGTCACAAAATGTAGAATGAGTTTGTCCGGGGTGTAACTTGCAAGTTCAAATTTTCTTGTAAAATATATTGCTCCGGTGGGACAGGGCTCAACGCATAATCCACAGTACATGCATTTCCCTATATCTATGTCAAATCTCACCGCATATCGCAATTTAGGCGTTTTTTTTCCGTCAATCTTTGATATTACCTCGGTCCTCTCACCCTTTACATGCTCAATTTCTATGCAGTTTATAGGGCATGCCCTGGCACAGGCCTCGCAGGCAGTACAGATATCTAATTCAACCGTAAGAAAGCCGCGGTATCTTTCTGAAAGTGGTTTGAGTGGGCCTTTATACTTATCAAAAAACTCATGGGGAGGAGCAGATGGATTTTCCTCAGGATACTGGACAGTAACAGGTGTTTCAAAAAATGTCTTCAGCGTAATCCACATACCCTTAGCCACGGTGGTAATGGCTTCATATATGTTCTTAAAATAGTTTATAAATCCAACCGCCACGCCCATCTCTTACCTCAATAATCCGAAAAAATGCCTCTCCTGGAAACAAGCCACCCATAAAGCGGTCCCTAAAAGACAGAAAAAGGCAATGGGCGTCAGATACTTCCAGCTCATATTCATCAACTGATCCACGCGAAGACGGGGAAGGGTCCATCTTATCCAGATGAGAATGAATACCAGGGTACAGGATTTAAGCAAAAACCAGTGAATTCCGTCAATGCCTGGTCCCTCCCACCCGCCGAAAAATAGAACCGTTGCCACAGCAGAGATGACAAAGAGGTTAGCCCATTCAGCAAAATAGAAGAGCACAAATCTCATTCCGCTGTATTCTGTAGAATAACCTGCTACAAGTTCTGACTCTGCTTCAGGAAGGTCAAAGGGCGTCCTGTTCCCTTCCGCAATCTGGGCAATGAAAAATACAAAAAAAGCGATGAAAAGAAAGGGATTATGAAAGATATTCCATCTCAAAATCCCGCCAGCGCCAACCTGTGATTCAACAATGCCCTGCATTCGCAGTGTTCCTGAAACAAGAAGTACAGCAAGGACAGAAATTATTGCCGGCACCTCATAACTGATTATCTGTGCAGCAGAGCGCATGGCTCCGAGGAGTGCCCACTTATTGTTTGAAGCCCAGCCAGCCATAATTATGCCTATAACTACAAGTGAGGAAACGGCAAGTATATAAAGAATGCCAATATTGATATCAGCAGCGATAATCTTCTTTGAAAATGGCAATGCAAGCCAGGTGGCAAACATTCCTGTAAACACAATGTATGGGGCTATCCGGAAAAGGGGTTTGTCAGCGGATTCCGGAATAAGATCTTCCTTCAGGAGACACTTCACGCCATCAGCCACCCACTGGAGGAATCCCTGGGGACCAACACGATTGGGACCATATCGCGACATCATCCTCCCTGCAACTCGCCTCTCAACCCAGCTCGTAACCCCAGCAATCAATGCCACAATGCCCAGGATGACAAAGGCAATAAGGAACATCCAGAGGATATAGTATATCTTCTGGGGAATTAACTTTAAGAAATCAAAAGTATCCCTTAGATAATCAGCAAACTCAATCATACTTTATCAACCATATAAAAGTATAAAATTCCTTCTTTCCTTTATCTGTCAATCTCCGGTGCGATAAGGTCTAAACTTCCAATCAAAGCAACAAGATCCGCAATCATCCAGCCCTTTGCAACCTTTGGAACAATTCCTAAAGCAGTAAATGAACCTGTCCTGATCTTCAACCTGTATGGCTTTGGCGAGCCATCGCTTATCAGGTAAAATCCGAGTTCCCCCCTGGGCGCCTCTGTTCTCACATATACCTCTCCTGGCGGTGGTTTGAAGACGCGGGGGACCTTTGCTGTCCATTCACCTTCCGGCATCATCTTTATGCACTGCCTGATAATCTTAACTGATTCCATCATTTCCCTTATCCTGAGCATATACCTTTCAAGACAATCACCAACCTTTCCATACTCGCCTGTCCCCACAGGAATATCAAAGTCCAGTTCGTCATAAACAAGGTAAGGCGAATTGCGCCGTAAATCCCATTTAACCCCGCTAGCACGAAGGTTGGGACCTGACAGGGAGTAGGCGATTGCATCCTCCTTAGAAATGGGAATCACACCCCTTGTTCGTTCAAGGAAAATCTTATTGTAAGAAAGAAGCGTATTGAATTGCTTTAATTTTGGTTCAAAATAATCAAGAAATTCTTTGACCCTTTCTTTGAATCCCTCAGGTATATCCTGGGATACACCTCCAATTCTTATGTAATTGTATGTGAGTCGGGCACCGCAGACCATCTCCATGAGGTCATTAATCCACTCCCGTTCTCTTATTGCATGGAGAAAGGGCGTAAAGGCGCCGAGGTCTGAACCCATGGCTCCAACAGCAATCAGGTGGCTCGCAATTCGGTTCAGTTCAGCAACAAGCACCCTGATAAATTGAGCCCTTCTCGGAACCTCAATGCCCGCAAGTTGCTCCACAGTCATTGCATAACCAATGTTGCAGTTCATGGAAGCGAGGTAATCAATACGGTCTGTATATGGCATAAACTGGTGATAATTCACCTGTTCAGCAATCTTTTCCATCCCCCTGTGTAGAAACCCGATGTCCGGCTGGATGCTGTGAATCACCTCGCCATCCGTGGTTAGAATAAACCTCAAGACCCCATGAGTGCTGGGATGCTGGGGTCCCATATTCACAACCATCTCTTCTGTCCGTAATGGGCTCATTTTTTCAATGTCCTGTCAACAGAACCGCCGCGGTCATGCAAAATGCCGTGATATTCCACAGGGTATTTATAATCCTTCCTCAATGGGAACCCTTCCCAGTCATCGGGAAGCAACAACCTTCTCAGATCATGGTGACCATCAAATTTAACGCCAAACATATCAAAGGTCTCTCTTTCAAATAAGGAGGCAGAAGGAAAGATATTCTCAACAGTGGGAACTACAGCATCTTCCTTGTGTAACCTCGTTTTAAGGACAACGATATCATTTTTCTCTACGCTTCCTATATGATAGACAATCTCAATTGATTCCTTCTGTTCTGCCCCACACAAAGAGGAGAGATAATTGAGGGAATGTTCTTCCTTCAGATATTTGCAGACATACTGAATGATTTCACGGGGAACAATTATAAAACTAAATAATTTATCCTCGCTGATTTCAATCCCCTGATTCGGAAATCTATTCAAAAGTGATTGATATATTTCTTTCATTTCTTTCTGACAAGGAACCTTTCTCCCTGAATCTTCTCCTGAAGTTTCAAGAATCCCTCAGCCAGCGCCTCAGGCCTCGGTGGACATCCTGGAATATAAACATCCACCGGCACAATCTTATCAACTCCCTTAACCACATTGTAACTCAGATCAAACAACCCCCCACAATTTGCGCAACTACCCATGGCAAGGACATATTTGGGCTCTGCCATCTGGTCATAAAGGAGTTTAAGTCGCGAAGCCATCTTGTATGTCAGTGAGCCAGCAACTATCATGACATCTGACTGCCTCGGACTGGCACGAAAGACAGTGCCGAATCTATCAAGGTCAGTTCTGGGACCTCCTGCCTGCATGAGTTCAATTCCACAGCAGGCAAGGGCAAAAAGCATATACCACATGGATGACTTACGAGTCCAGTTCAGAACCTCATCCACTGTTGTAAAGAGAACATTCTCTGGAAGAGCATTATAAATTATTCCCATATTATTATCCCATTTCTGTATCTGGAATTTTTTTCACCCAATCAAGGTCACCCTTTGCCCACAGATATGCAAGCCCGAACAGCAAAATGCCCACAAAAAAGAGGATTTCAATAAAGACAAAGGCGCCAGAAAGCTGCTTTGTTGCCTGAATATAACTTACGATGGCTGGAAGAATCAATATTGTCTCCACATCAAAAATAACAAAGGCAAGGGCAATTACATAAAATCTTATATTGAATTGAATCCAGGAGAGTCCGATGGGCTTTTCTCCACATTCATAAGGGGTCTGTTTCATTGGGTCCGGCTTTGAGGGCGCTAATAACCGGGACAAAAACAAAGAAAGAAAAACAAAGAGGACTCCTGCTATTAAAAATATGGGAATGTATGCATAATTCCATTCGGTCATTTTCCTACCCTTTCTAAATTAAAAGAATGCCCTTAAAAATCTCTAAAGTCAAGAAAATAGAGCAGTTTTGACAAAAGATTTTTTATCTGATAATCTTTTAAAGGTGAGCAGATTATTCTATAATTAGTACTTTACAGGAGTATGTATTGAAGATTGGAGTTATTGGGGCAGGAAGCTGGGGAACTACGCTTGCAAAACTTCTTGCAGAGAAGGAATTTTCAACAACGCTGTGGATTTACGAGAAAGAACTTTATGAGGAGATGAAAAAAAGCAGGATTAATTCTTATTATCTCCCGGATATAGTCCTCCCTGAAAATCTACAATTCACCAACAATATAGAATCTGCTGTAAAAGATATGGAGATTATTGTCTCTGTGACTCCCTCCCATGTCCTCAGAAATGTAATGACTGAGGCATCTCCATTCATCAAAAGTGGAACCGTCATTGTCACTGCATCAAAGGGCATTGAAAATGATACATTTTTTACAATGTCCCAGGTTCTTGAAGATGTGATCCCGAAGGAATTGAATGTAAAAATTGTAGCACTCTCGGGCCCCAGTTTTGCAAAAGATGTCTCAAGGCATCTGCCAACAGCAGTGACGGTTGCTTCTAAAGATTACAACGCCTGTAAACTCATCCAGAATATCTTCAGCACACCCTATTTCAGAACCTATACTCATGACGATATTATTGGTGTAGAGCTTGGAGGAGCACTCAAGAATGTCATTGCCATATCTGCTGGTATCTCAGATGGACTCGGGCTCGGCTCCAGCACAAGAGCAGCGCTGATCACGCGCGGACTGGCTGAAATCACTCGCCTGGGCGTCAAACTCGGTGCAGATGCAAGAACCTTCATGGGCCTATCAGGAATTGGTGACCTTGTGCTTACCTGCACCGGAGACCTCAGCAGAAACAGGACGGTTGGCATCCGACTCGGGAGAGGCGAAAAACTTAATGATATACTCTCTGGTATGCGAATGGTTGCGGAGGGCATCAGGACAGCACGGGCAGCATATAATCTATCAAAAAAATTAGGGGTTGAAATGCCTATCACAGAAGAGACATATAGAATACTTTACGAGAACAGGGATGCAAAGGAGGCAGTGATATCTCTGATGAAACGGGAGCTGAAGCCAGAAATGGAGGGAATTGAGTAATGAATCCGGCACAAAAAGAAGAAAAGGCACTGATAAACAAACGGGAACAGTGGCTCTCCTCATTAAAGCTTGACGGCATGGAGGAGAATCTCTTTGAATTAGAAGTTCTCCTGAAGGCAACGGAAAGATTTTTCGTTCTTGATAATCTCCCTATCTCAAATAAAGATAATGTAATGGCAAGGAATTTTTATTATGAAATAAAGATCCTCAATCCTGTCGTGAACCGCATTGTGTCTCTGATAAGGATGCTTATAGACCCGGAGGAGGTCAAGGCATTTTACTTTAAGTCATATGTTGAATATAAGTTAATCAGGGATTATGCCAGGGACAAACTTATAGAAAATAATCTCAGGCAGGATACACCAAAGGAAAGCATCTTTCTTCTCTTCAACTCCTTTGTAAATATTCAGGAGATCTTATCAGGCCTCTCTCAGCTCAAAAAGGTGCCTTATACCCTCTATTTTAATCTCGGTCAACTCATCAGCCGGGAGATATATTTTAATCGCTATTTCAATCCATTCCGTCTCAGCGCATTTTCAAAACTATATGACAGGATTACAAATCCCGTTCTCCAGTCTATTGTGAACTCCGTTAAAGATGAATCCGTTAAAAAGCATTTTACAATCATACTTCTGGTTTTTTTAAGATTCATTAAATATCTAAAATATATAAATAACAATTCAGAAGATATTGATGTTTTGAAGTCATCTCTGCCCGTCTTCTCATTAATTCACTCTGAATCACGCTCATTATTGACCTATATCGTTAACGATATCCCGAAGGAACTAAAATTACTTAAAAGACCGGAAAAGAGTCCTCACAGCATACGACAGAATTTTCTGGAGTTTCTGGGCATATTAAGTTTCCAGATCAATATGGAAATCAAAAAGACATTTCAACAGATTCTCAGGGACGCTGCAGAAATTCACTCTTTAGGTCATCTACGAACCGCCATTGATAACTCAAAGGGAATTCTAAATAACTTCTTCCAGCAATCAATTGTAGCCCTTGCGAATCTCATAAAGCCAGACATCCAGGGGTCAGACATCTTCCCTGATTTTGTATCAAGGCAGGAACAGTCATTGCGATTGAGGGAGGATATATGGATTCTCCATCAGTTTGTAAATAAACTCAGCAGTTCTCTGAACGCCACAACTCCCGACCTTCATCTGATTACAAAAGATTTCAATGTTTTACTGGAGTTTATCCTCTATTTTAAAAACCTCAGCTATAACCTGTTGCGCATGAGCGACCTTGAGGATTTCAACAGGTTCTTTACCCAGATAGAAGAATACTCAGAAGAAGACCTCAAAAATCCCTTTAAAATAGAGGAGATGAAAAAATTGCTTCATCTCTTCAGCATATTTCTTTCCACAACCATCTCACACATAAACAACCGGCAGGAACTGAAGAACCTGCCTGTGAACGAAGAGCATGCAAGGCAGATTATGCAGGAGTTTTTGAAATAACTTTGGCCCACAACAATGCTACTTACCTTTAAGAATGTCTTTGAATTTCTTCCGGAGAGTGAAAGGTATATAATCGGAGGCGCTCTCGGCTCCTCAAAGTCTCTTCTTATCTCAGAAATCCAGAAATTGACTCAAAAAAAAATTATTATAATTACATCAACACAGCGCAGAACTTATGAATTATACGAGGAATTAGCCTTCTTTAAAGGAGGGGACCTTCGCCTCTTCCCCCACTGGGGCACACTCCCTTACAGGGCAGTGACCCTATCTCAGGATATACTATCAGAAAGAGTAGCAGTTCTCGCCGAGTTATCTACATCCAATATTCCAGACATTCTGATTATGCCTGTGAGGGCTTTCATCCAGAAGGTGCTCCCCCCGGATGAGATGAGAAAATATGTAAGGAAAATAAAAGTGGGGATGAATATTGAAATAGAGGAATTCCTTTATTATCTCACCTCATCAGGATACAGTCGCACACCCATAACTGAACATACTGGAGAATACTCTCTTCACGGCGGAATCATAGACCTCTATTCTCCTTCTGAACCCGGGCCCGTAAGAATTGAACTGGACGGCGATGTAATCTTTTCCATGAGGACCTTTGACCCTGAGACACAGAGAAAAATAAGAGATATCACAGATATTAAAATTATACCTCCATCAGAAAATATTTTTGCCGGGGATTATATCCGGGAAGGAATTAAAAAATTGAGGCTTGAGGCAACGAGACGCGGGATTCCAAAACAGGAACGAAAAGCACTTGAAGAGAAATTTTTGAAAAATGAACAATTCCCCGGAAAGGACTTTTATTATCCCTATTTCTGCCATCTTGTCCCATTTTATGAATATATCCCATCCGCGGCATTAATAATAATAGACGATGACATTCAATGCCTGCAGGAACTTAATGATTTTTTTATTGAGGCAAGAAAAATCTATAATACTCAGGGAGAGGAGAAATTATACCCTCCACCGGAGGAAATCTTCCTTACCCGGGAGGCATGTAAGAAATACTGGGAGGAGAGAGGAGGAGTAATATTCTCCAGCCAGAATATTCCCGACAGAATTGATATTCTCACTGAAACATGTGAGGAGTTCAGAGGGCTTATTTCACCCACAAAGGAACTCCCTTTTGAGGATTTTGCAAAGAGGCTAAAAAATCTTCTTGAAGAGGGCTGGAGAATTTTTATTGTCCTCCCGACAGAGATTGAAGTCAATCGCATACTCTCAATACTTGCCCCCTACTCAATACCAATGCGATACTCTGAAGGACATATATCACAACACCTGGAGGAGCCAGTCAATCCGCAATTAACTCTTCTTATGGGAGGACTTAAGAGGGGTTTTAAACTCAAGGAAGACAAACTCATAATCATTGGCGAAGGAGATATCTTCGGAGAGAAGAGCAGAAGAAAAGCCTTCCCGAAAATCAAAGGCATTGAGATCGCTGACTTTGGAATGTTGCAGGAGGGTGACCTTGTTGTCCATCAGGACTATGGCATAGGTAGATACTGCGGGCTTAAGTTGCTTGAACGCGATAACACAAAGACAGAGTTCTTAATTATTGAGTACAAGGATGGTGATAAACTTTATGTGCCCGTTTTCCGTCTGAATCTGATTCAGAAATATCGCGGTGTAAAAGGAACATTGCCTGAACTGCACAAACTCGGGACTTCAAGATGGGAAAATGAAAAGAAAAAAGTTCGCCAGTCCCTCAGGGAATTGACAGCAAACCTCTTACGCCTTTATGCAAGAAGAAAGCTCCTACGGGGGTTCAGATTTCCTCCACCAGATGATATTTACAGAGAGTTTGAGTCAACCTTTCCCTATGAGGAAACCCCTGACCAGGAAAGGGCAATAAATGATGTCTTCAAGGATATGGAATCAGATACACCCATGGAACGACTTATATGCGGGGATGTGGGATTCGGGAAAACAGAGGTAGCAATAAGGGCTTCATTTAAGGCAATTATGGCTGGTAAACAGGTGGCTCTTCTTGTACCTACAACCATCCTTGCTCTTCAACACTACCATACATTTACAGAGAGGTTTAAAAATTATCCAATTCAGATTGAGGTTCTTACCCGCCTGAAAAAAAGGAGGGAAATAGAGAAAATATTAGCGGAAACACAGGCGGGGAGAGTTGACCTTCTGATTGGCACTCACCGCCTCCTGATGGACGATGTTATATTCAAAGACCTTGGCCTTCTCATCATTGATGAAGAACATCGCTTCGGAGTGGTTCAGAAGGAGAAATTGAAAAAACTTATGGAAGGAATTGATGTCCTCTCCATGACCGCAACCCCTATTCCCCGAAGTTTGCAGATGTCTATTTCAGGAATCCGCGATATGTCAGTAATTTACACCCCACCACCATTAAGGCAGTCAATCAGAACCTTCGTTTCATATTTCAATGATGATATTATCCGCGATGCAGTGCTTTTAGAAAAATTGCGCGGTGGTCAGACCTTTTACATCCATAATGAAATAAGGGATATTGAGAGAAGGGCTGAATATATTAAAAAAATTGTCCCCGAGGCACGAATTAAAATTGCCCACGGACGAATGGATAAAAGAACCCTTGAAAGAACAATGATTGCCTTTGTTAACAAAGAGGTTGATGTGCTGGTGAGCACATCCATAATTGCCTCTGGCATTGACATTCCATCAGCAAATACCATTATAGTGGAGGATGCTCACAAATTCGGATTGACAGACCTTTACCAGTTGAGGGGCAGGGTGGGACGGTCAAAGGAAAGGGCATACGCATATTTTTTGATACCGGAGAATGAAAAGATAAGTGAGGAGGCACAGAAGCGACTGAGTGCAATACAGGAATATTCAGAGGTGGGCACAGGTTTTAAACTTGCAATGCGAGACCTGGAGATTCGCGGGGCAGGCGAACTCCTCGGGACGAAGCAGTCAGGACATATATCATCGGTGGGTTTTGAACTTTATGCAAGATTGCTGGAAGAGACAATTAATGAACTCAGCAACAGGCCATTGACAGAGGAGATTGAGCCGGAGATTAACATAAATATTGAATCATATATTCCGATTGATTACATTCCCCACATCCCCACCCGACTGGAAATTTACAAAAGACTTGCAATCGCAAGAGATGATAATGACCTTAATGCATTATGGGAAGAATTGCGCGATCGGTTTGGTCCCCTACCTCCATCCGTATTAAACCTGATACACCTGACAAAACTGCGCAATCTGCTCTCAAAGAAAAAAATTATTGCCCTCCATTATACAGACAAAAGGTGTATTATAAATCTCTCTTTAATGGATAACGCAGAACTCCCTTTCATCTTTAACGCATTGAATTCTGAGAAATTAAAATATCAGATGGATAAGAAAAAAAATCTAACAATAATTTTAGACGCGCCCCTGAATCTTCTTCACCTCACTGATTTATTGAAAAAAATATTTGGTATGGTAGAATAAAAAATTTAAAGGAGGTTTAAAAATGAGAATGTATATTATATTATTTTTTATCGCAGGACTGTCAGTGGCAATGGGATGTTCCCGCGACAAGGTGGTGGCTGAATTCAGAGGGGGAAAAATTACGCTCAAGGAGTTAGAAAAGGAATTGAATGCTCTTCCTCCTGCTCTTAAAACGAGATACTCAACCCCTCAGGGTAAGAAGGAATTTCTTGAACAGCTCATCCAGCAACGCTTGATACTCAATAAGGCACACGAAGAAGGAATTGACAGTGACCCTGAGATTCTCCAGATCATTGAATCCCATAAGAGAAACCTGATTCAGAACAAAATGATGCAGAAGGTATCCTCAAAGAGCATTGATATAACCGAGGATGAGTTGAGAAGATATTATGACTCCAATATAAAAGATTTCAGCACTCCGGAAAGATACTGTTTGAAAAGGATCAGCGTCAAGGACAAAAAGACAGGAACAAAAATCCTTAATGATTTAAGGAAAAATAAAATGAAATTTGAGGATGCTGTTTCAAAATACTCAGAAGACCCTCTCAGCAAGACACGGGGCGGAGAGATTGGGTGTATTCAGGCAAATCAGCGCCCCGATGTCCCCACTGAGGTCTTTAAGTTGAAGAAAGGAGACCTGAGCGGTCTGATTGAACTCAACAATTATTTTTACATCTACCAGGTAAAGGACATCCTCCCACGACAAACACAGGACTACGAGAGTGCAAAAGAGGGAATAAGGATGCGCCTTATCAATATGAAGAGGAGAGAAATGTATGATACCTTTATAAAGGAACTGAAGGAAAAGGCAAATGTAAAGATTTATCCAGAAGTGCTCGCGGAAGAAGGAGGGAAACAGGAAGGTGCACTGCAACCCCAACATAAATAGATTGCTGATACTCGTAATTGTTAGCATTCTTCAAGCGTCATCCTGTAAAGGAAGGGATGAAGAGATAAGAAAAAACCCTGTTATTGCAAGGGTAAACGGAGAGGCAATAACACTTCAGGATTTTGAAAAGGAAAAGAAATTCATGTTCTTTTCTCAAACAGGAAGACCCGTAGAAGCAACGGATATAATCCACAAAAATCTCATCGGCAAAATTATTGACAAAAAAATTCTTCTGCAGGAAGCGGCAAAGAATAATGTAACAATTAGCATGGAGGCTCTGGAGAAAGAAATATCAAAAATAAAAAATAACTATCCGGAGGATACATTTTTTAAATTTTTCAGAGAGAATCAAATATCTTACGATGAATGGAAGAATAAATTATTTGAACTTATGGTTATCCAGAAACTTCTGAATTCTGTAGTAGAAAGTAACCCTTCTGTATCAGAGGAGGAAATCTACCTCTACTATAAGGCGCATGCGGATGAGTTTAAAAATATTAACAAAGTGCAGTTGCGACAGATACTTGTTCAGGATGCAAAAACTGCTGAGGATGTGAAAAAACGCTTGCAATCGGGGGAAAATTTTGAAAAACTTGCATCGGAATTCTCCATCGGGTACGAAAAGAAAAATGGCGGGTTATTACCACTTCTTTCCAGCAACGAATTGCCCGCTGAACTTGAGGAGGTCTTCAAATTGAATGTGGGACAGATTTTCGGACCGGTTAAGACCGACTACGGCTATCATATCGTAAGAATTGAAAAGAAATTTGTCCGGAAAAAGATAGACCTGAAAGACGCAAAGAGCATAATAATTGATAGATTAAAACAGGAAAAATACAACAACAGTTTAAAAGAGTATTTAACCAATCTAAGAAAAAATGCACAAATAGAGATATACTCTTCTGAAATTCTGAATCCCGGAAAGACATGAAGAAGATCCTTATGACATTCATTATAACATCCTTTCTACTTACTGAGGAGGGTTTTTCTGCAAAACTTGTTGATTATGTTGTGGCTTCCGTCAACGGGAATCCTGTAACCCTCCTTGATCTGAAGTCAGCGGTCCCAATTATACTTGAAGAGAATACCTGGGACGAACTTAAAAAAGATGAAAAGAAAAAAATCTTAAACGAGGTCATAAATAGGAAATTGTTATTTTTAGAAGCGGAAAAGATCGGCATCACCGTTGAAAAGAGAGAGATTGAAGTATCGGTAAAGGATGTTTTAAAGAGCAGGGCAATGACAGAACCGGAACTTGAAGAAGAATTAAGAAAAAGAGGGATCGGGTGGTCTGATTATACTGATGAAATCGGTTATCAGATTCTGAAAGAGAAAGTCCTCCAGAGGGTCATCTTCCCGAAAATTCAGGAAGACAATGATGCCTTAAAAAATTTCTATCTCATCAACCGCGAGAAATTTAAAAATAAAGAATCCGTTCATCTCTATCACATTATGTTGCCGTTTAACCGCAATAATAGAGAAGAAGTGAAAAAAACTGCTGAAGAGATTTACAGGAACGTCAATGGAGGTGGGAAATTTGAAACAATAGCAAAAAAATACACGGGGAGAAGTTTATCCGACCTTGACATCGGCTTCGTCCAAAGAGGGGACTTATTACCTGAACTTGACAGGGAGGTCTTTTCCACCCCCGTCCACAGGGTAACAAAGCCAATAAAGAGCGAAAAGGGATATCATATATTTTATATAAAGGAACGCAGAGAACCGAGCATAAAATCATTTGAGGAAGCCCTGCAGGAGGTTCGCGAATTATATCTGAAAGAAAGTGCGGATAAACTCTATGAGGAGTGGTTAACCAAACTGAAAGAAAAATATGTTATAAAAATTATAGATAAGGATCTGGAATAAGGAGGCATATAGATGGAACTCCCGATAATAGGAATAACAATGGGGGACCCTACAGGGGTTGGACCGGAGGTGATCCTTAAGGCATTGAAATCACCCAGGGTGATGAAGCAGGTAAGGCCTGTAATTCTTGGCGATAAGAACATCATGCTTAAACAATCCAAACTATTTAAAATTTCCTTACCCTTTGTGGATGTAACAGAACACAGCATGAGGACATTACCCCCGAATAAAGTCGGTATATTTAAGGTCTCCAATCTTGATCCGGACCGGCTCAAATTCGGGAAGCCCGATAAAATCTGCGGGAAGGCAATGGTGAACTATCTGAAAGCAGGGGCTGACCTCGCTATAAGGAAGATTATTGATGCTCTTGTAACTGCCCCAACAAACAAAGAGATAATGTATGAAGCAGGGTTCCAGTTCCCCGGCCAGACAGAACTTCTTGCAGAACTTACAAAGACAGAAGATTATGCGATGATGCTTGCCGGAGAAAAAATTAAGGTTGCCCTTGTAACCACACATTGCCCCCTGCGCGATGTCAATATGCTCATTACTCCGGGAAGGGTCCTCAAGACAATTAAACTACTTCATGACACGCTCATTGATTATTTTGGAATAAGAGAGCCCAGAATTGCTGTTGCAGCCCTGAATCCCCACGCAGGAGAGGGGGGACTATTTGGACTGGAGGAAAAGGAACTTATACTCCCTGCTGTGAAAAAGGCACAGTATCTCAAGATGAATGTAGAAGGTCCGATATCTGCCGATACTCTCTTCCACAAGGTGCTTATGAACAAGTATGATGGGGTTGTATGCATGTATCATGACCAGGGATTAATACCCCTGAAGATGCTTCATTTCTCTGATGCAGTAAATATAACCCTTGGACTTCCAATAATAAGGACCTCCGCTGATCACGGCACTGCCTATGACATTGCGGGCAAGGGTGTTGCAGACCCAACAAGTCTGGTCTCAGCGATATTGTTTGCTGCAAGCATGTTTTATCACAAAAGGGAAAAAGAAAAGAAGTAAATGCAATCTGGAAATATTGTCATTCGTGGAGCAAGGGAGCATAACTTAAAAAATATCGACCTCATTATACCTCGCAACAAACTTGTTGTAATAACCGGTGTATCGGGGTCGGGAAAGAGTACGCTTGCCTTTGACACTATTTACGCTGAAGGGCAGAGGAGATATGTGGAATCCCTCTCTCCTTATGTCAGGCAATTTCTTGAACAGATGCACAAGCCCGATGTTGATTCAATTGAGGGCCTATCCCCGGCAATATCCATTGAACAAAAGTCATCAAGCAGAAACCCACGCTCAACAGTGGCAACAATAACAGAAATATACGACTACCTCAGGATTTTATTCGCAAGGGTTGGCACTGTTCATTGCTCAAAATGTAAAAGAAAAATATCCTCCCAGAGCGCCCAGCAGATTGTAGATATCCTGATGAAATATCCTGAAAACACAAGGTTAATGATATTATCGCCGGTAATATCAGGAAAAAAGGGGGAATTTAAAAAGGAGATCCGCGAATTATTACGGGCAGGGTTTATCCGCGCACGAATTGATAATCAGATTGTTGAACTGAACACAGATATATCCCTTGACAAAAAGAAAAAACACACAATTGAGGTTCTGGTGGACAGATTAATTATAAAAGAAAATATCAGGAACAGGCTCACAGATTCAGTAGAATTAGCGTTGAAACTTTCAAACGGGACGTTGAAGGTTATCACCGATAAAGAAGAGAGGATATTCAGCGAAAAATTTGCCTGTCCTTACTGTGGTATAAGCATTCCTGAGGTGAGCCCCAGAATGTTCTCCTTCAACAGCCCATACGGTGCCTGTCCAAAATGCGATGGACTGGGGAGTTTAATGTATTTTGATCCGGAACTCGTGATTCCTGACCCATCCCTTTCATTGCGAGAGGGTGCAATCAAACCATGGTCAAAGAGACATTCCATGTACTTTTTCCAGATCCTTGATGCCCTCTCGGAGCATTACAAATTTGATATCTATACACCATTTAACAAACTGCCAAAAAATATACAGGAGATTATCTTATATGGCTCCGGTGACGAAGAAGTGAGGTTTTATTATGATCGGGGGGAAGGGAGGGAGTTCTATTATAAACCCTTTGAAGGCGTCATACCCTATCTGCAGAGAAAATACAATGAAGCGGAGTCAGAGTCCTTCAAGGAGGACCTGGAAGAGTATATGAACTATAGAGAATGCCCTGAATGTAAGGGGGCCCGTCTCAAAAAAGAATCACTGGCAGTCACAGTAGGTGAAAAATCAATTTACGAGGTTACAAAACTCTCCGTCAAAGAGGCAATTGATTTTTTCAAAAATCTTGAATTAGGCGAGAAGGAAAAGGTAATTGCCTCAAACATACTGAAAGAAATTCTGGAGCGATTAAATTTCCTTCACAATGTAGGGCTTGACTATATTACCCTTGACCGTCCCTCCTATTCCCTATCCGGCGGAGAGAGCCAGCGGATCCGGCTCGCCACACAGGTTGGCTCCGGGCTTGTGGGCGTGCTCTATGTGCTTGACGAACCAAGCATAGGACTGCACCAGAGGGACAATAAAAAATTGGTGGACACGCTCATCCGGCTGAAAAATTTAGGGAACACAGTCATTGTTGTTGAACACGACGAGAATACAATTCTTTCTGCTGATTATATAATTGATATGGGACCGGGGGCAGGAAATAACGGCGGATATGTTGTGGCAACAGGTACACCAGAGGAGATAATGAAAAATGAAAATTCCCTCACAGGGCAATATCTCGCAAAAAAGATCTCTATAAGAACTCCAGAGTTCAGAAGACAACCAACTGACAAACGTCTGGTGATTACTGGCGTCAGAACAAACAATCTAAAAAACATAACAGTGAGTATCCCTCTATCAATTTTCGTATGTGTAACAGGCGTCTCTGGCTCAGGAAAGAGTTCTCTTATTCTTGACACGCTCTATCCTGCAATAAAACAAAAACTCTATCGCTCAAGGGAGAAACCGGGACCCTACAATGAGTTAAAAGGCATTGAATACATTGACAAGGTTATTGTAATTGATCAGTCACCAATCGGTAGAACTCCCCGTTCCAATCCATCCACCTACACCGGGCTTTTCACACCAATTCGCGAACTCTTTGCAAAACTGCCCGAGAGTAAGATCAGAGGTTATGAACCGGGGAGGTTCAGTTTCAATGTAAAGGGTGGGAGATGTGAGGCATGTTCTGGAGATGGGGTATTAAAAATAGAGATGCATTTCCTCCCCGATGTTTATGTTGAATGCGATGTCTGTAAAGGAAAGAGATACAACAGCGAGACACTGGAGGTTCGGTATAAGGGGAAGAATATATTTGAGGTCCTGGAAATGACCGTATCCGAGGCGCTTGAATTCTTCAGCAATATCCCTGCAATTAAGCAGAAACTTGAGACACTCAATGATGTGGGTCTTGGATACATAAAGTTAGGACAGCCAGCAACCACCCTGTCTGGAGGAGAGGCACAGAGGGTAAAACTCTCAAAGGAGCTTTCAAAAAGAAGCACCGGCAGCACCCTCTACATATTAGATGAACCCACAACAGGACTGCATTTTGCAGATGTTGATAAATTACTGAAAGTCCTGAACCGTCTCGTAGATGCTGGCAATACAGTTATTGTTATTGAGCATAATCTTGATGTCATAAAATATGCCGATTACATAATTGACCTTGGTCCAGAAGGCGGCGATGCAGGCGGGAGAATTGTTGCAGAGGGAACGCCGGAGGAGGTAGCGATGAATCCCTCTTCCTATACAGGACAATTTCTTAAACAGGTCCTCTTTAAAGATAGTTCTCATAAGATATACAGAAAGGCATAGCAGAGATAAAAATGCCCTATATCATCCTGTGCAAGTGTTCCAGGGAATTACAATAAATCAGGCGCCAGCCAAACTCATTATAGAGGAGTAAACTGACTGCTGACTCATCCTGCTTCAATCTCCAGATATTCCGCAGATCCAGCCCTATTGCCATGGCAATAATTATGAGATTCGTGAAATGATGCCCTACGAGGATCACATTTTCATCTGGATGTTTATGGATAATTTCATTCACTGCCTTTAAGACGCGCTCCTTTAAATCGGCGATGGACTCTCCCCCTGGCAATCTAATACTCATGGGGTCTTCAATCCATTTATTAACTAATGCGCCATGCCGGTTCCAGACATCAATGGATGACTCCCCTTCAAGGATCCCATGATTTAATTCCCTGAGTCCCTCCAGCGTTCTGATTTCAAGATTGAAATTCTTTGCAATCCCCTCTGCTGTTTCAATAGCCCTTCTCATAGGGCTTGAATAGATTGCATCTATCTTAAACTGTTTAAACCATTCTGCAAGGGCAGAGGACTGGCGCCGTCCCTCGTCATTGAGTGGAACATCACTCGTCCCCTGAATCCTGCGGTTTCGGTTCCAGTCCGTCTGGCAGTGCCTCACAAGGAATAATTTCATTCCCTATTTAATCATCGCCTGGAGGAGATAGGTTATGACGAGGGCGTAGATCACAAGGGACTCAATGAATGCAAGTCCAAGAATGAGCGGCGTGAACATCTTGTCAGATGCTCCCGGATTCCTTGCAATTCCTTCAAGGGCTGTAGAGACCGCCCTGCCCTGCCCCAGTGCTCCACCAAAGGCAGCAATAGCAATACCAAGACCGCTGGCAATTGCCAGTGCCGCTGCTGATACGCCTGCAACTGCTCCTGTCTGAGCCGCTTCTTCAGCAAGCAGGTCTCCGCCAAAGGCAAAAACAATTATCCCGAACAGAATAAAGAGCAAGGTTTTCCGATTCAACCTCATTATTTGACCTCCTTTAAATTTTTATTTTTAATGTTCACTCTGTGTGGCAAGCATAATATAAATTGTTGTTAACAACGAGAACACAAAAGCCTGTATAAAGCAAACCATAAGCCCCAGCAGAAGAAACACAGCAGGCACACCAACAGGAACGAGTATTGAGAAGATTCCAACAGCAAGATGGTCAGCCATTATATTTGCGAAAAGACGGACGGATAAGGTAACGGGTCTAACTACATGTCCAATTAATTCTATAGTAAAAATCAACGGCGCAAGCAGAAGGAAGGGACCAAAGAAGTGTTTGATGTAACCCAGCCCGTGCTCTTTAAATCCATAATAATTATACATAAAGAAAACAAAGATAGCGCAGGCAAAATTAGGGGATTTTATAATTGCCTCCATGAGGTCTTCAGGAGGATAACCTGTTGGCGCAGAGAATCCAGGGATTAATCCAATGAGATTACAGGTGAGAATAAAGATAAATATTGAGCCAATCAATGGAACATATTTTCTTCCGTGCTCGCCCATGATTCCTTCAACAAAACTATAAATGCCTTCAACAAGGAGTTCAAGTATGGTCCTTAATGAAACCTTTGATTCGGGATAAACCGATTCACTCCCTTTTAATTTTACCTTTACAAGAATGCTTACAACCACAAGTAACAACCCCACAAACACGACGCTCACCAGTGTAACCGGGAGGTCCTTAATTCCAGGAATCAGTGAAAACCATGTTAAACTATGTTCATGCATCTTTTAATCCCCTCAGAGAAAACAGCGCGGTCAATATTATTAACATTGTGTATGCTCCGAAGCCACTTATAAAACCAGGTGCATTAATTTTTATTTTAATTAACAGGATTGCAAGCCCTCCATATAAGATAAGGGACTTGAGAATAACTATTCCCCAGGCAGTAAGTTTCCTCCCCCCGGGGAAGAGGAACATTGATATAGCCACTATAAGGAGATAAAAATTTACTCCACCGAATAGTGCCCCTGCAATCAAACCATTCAGAAATGAATTCTTTAAAAATGTAAGGATAATAATTCCACTTACGGAGAAAAAAATTAAAAATTCGGTGTTTAATTTTAAAATCAATCTCTTATCGTTTATTTCCATTTCCTCTGTTAACCCCCTTGATTGCTCTGTAAAATGTAAGCATGCCGGCCACAAATCCTGCAATTGTAAAAAGAAAGAGCATCACCGGCATGGTATGAAAGTATCTGTCCAGATAATACCCTATAACTATACAGACCACAACGGTTGTAGCAAATTGTATTCCCAGTGCCCATACAACTCCAAAGGCTTTCCATTTTGCTATCTTCTCATTTTTATAATCTTTCTTATCTATCACGATAATTTTAAAAGGTCAACTTAATTCTTCAATTTTTTGAATGCCTTCCTTGAGACCTCAAGGGATTCCTCAAGATCCTTATCCGTATGCGCTCTTGAAATAAAACATGCTTCAAACTGAGATGGTGGAAAATGAACCCCACCTGATAATAATTCATGGAAGAATTTTGAATACATCTCAACATTGCTCTTCTTCGCCTCAGCAAAATTTCTCACAGGAGCATCTGTAAAAAAGAGAGTGAACATGGAACCGATACTATTAATTGTTACAGGCACCCCTGCCTCATCTGCTATTTTCTTTAACTCTCCTGTAAACCATTTAGTTTTTTTCTCAAGCTCGCGGTAAAGTCCCTTTGTCAGCTCCTTAAGCATGGCAATTCCCGCAGTAACAGCAACAGGATTACCTGATAACGTTCCTGCCTGATAAACAGGACCCTCAGGCGCCACACAGGACATGATATCTTTTCTGCCACCGTAGGCGCCGATAGGAAATCCGCCGCCGAGAATCTTACCGAGGCAGGTCATATCTGGCTTAATCCCAAATAACTCCTGCGCCCCGCCTCTTGCGAGACGGAAGCCAGTAATAACCTCATCAAAGATAAGGACGATGTTCTTCTCCTGTGTTATCTTCCTCAATCCTTCAAGAAAGCCCTTCTCCGGTAGCACAACACCCATATTACCTGCAACCGGTTCCACGATGACCCCCGCGATATCGTTGTCAGAATAAATAGCATTCTCCACTGCGCTGAGGTCATTGTAAGGGAGAACAATCGTGAACTTAACCATCTCCTCCGGCACCCCCGCACTATCCGGAAGATTAAGCGTCAGAGCACCTGATCCCGCTTTCGCAAGTAGATAATCGCTGTGTCCATGATAGCATCCCTCAAACTTCACAATCTTTTTCTTCCCGGTCCATCCCCTCGCTACCCTTATTGCGCTCATTGTGGCCTCTGTCCCTGAACTCACGAGGCGCACCAGTTCAATAGATGGATATGCCTTCTTTATCTCTCTGGCAAGGAGAACCTCCTCCTCTGTCGGCATGCCAAAACTTGTTCCCCTGCCAAGCATCTTTTTTACTGCGCTGATCACTCTTTCTGGAGAATGCCCAAGAATTAATGGACCCCAGGAGCAAACAAAATCAATGTATTCCTTCCCATCAACACTCCTTATCCTTGAACCCCTTCCTGAGGTAATGAAAACAGGCACACCACCAACGGACCTGAATGCCCGAACTGGGCTGTTGACTCCCCCAGGAATGTGCTTCCTTGCCTCGTTAAACAACTTACTGGATGACTTAAAAGCCATATTTGAATTTTACCCCACTTCCATCCCGTGTCAAGGAATTGCGAAAATGGAATTTTAATGAATTATTGACTTTTTCCATAAGAGTATTAATATTTATTCAAAGAGGTGAATTATGTCAGAAAATTTAAAAAATTTTCTAAAGAAGGTTTCAATCTTTTCAGAACTCACTGATGAGGAACTCAATGACCTTATGGATCTGTTCGTTGAGGTCAAACTCAAAAAGGGCGAAGTGCTTTTTAAGGAAGGCGACGAGGGCAGGGCATTGTATGTGGTTCGTGATGGCGAGATGCTGGTTTCAAAGAACATAAAGGACATAAAGGATAAGGTGCTGGCTATGCTGGGGCCCGGGAGCGTCCTCGGTGAAATGGCTCTCCTTGAAGAGCAGAAAAGGTCTGCCACTGCAGTGGCAAATCAGGATTCCACCCTGCTTGAGATAACGCGCTCTGACTTCAATTCTCTTATTGAAATCAATCCATCTGCAGGTTTTAAGATAATGTTGAATATAGCAAGGCTCTTGAGCAACAGATTAAGAAGGATGGATGAAGAATTCATCAAGATATTTTCTCAACCCTTCAAGGCAATTGTTGAGCTCCAGCAGATACTGGAGGAAATTCGTAAGAACTACATTGCCTTTGGACTTGAAGAATCTGAAGTAAGAAAAGCCCTGAGTTAAAGTCATCCCGGTCTTAAAATGCCGATTAAAGATAACGATAGAGTGCTCTTACTTGTAGGCGAGAAAAATCATTATCTCCTCACGGTTAAAGAAGGAAAAAAATTCCACACAAATAAGGGCGTGATTGACCTCAATGAAATAATCGGGAAGGAATACGGCTTCTCCGGGAAAACTCATACAGGCACACCATATTTTGTCCTTGAACCCACCACAGAGGATATTATAATGTCCCTTATGCGAAAGACCCAGATCATCTATCCAAAGGATATCGGCCTCATGCTTATAAAAACCGGCGTCAAGCCCGGGATGAGGATTCTTGAAATAGGAACCGGATCCGGCGCGCTCACCATCGCCCTTTCACTGGCAGTGGGAGAAAATGGATACATCCTTTCCTACGACCAGAACGAGGCGCACCAGGCACAGGCATTGAAGAATATAGAGCAGGTTCAGACATTTAAAAATTATGAGCTGCGCCTGAAAAAACCGGAAGAGAAAATAATTGAGAGGGACTTTGATGTTGTCTTTATTGATGTGCCTGAGCCATGGAATGTGATTCCTGAAATCACTCCCGCATTAAAACCGGGAGGGCGGCTTGCAAGTTTATCACCCACATACAATCAGGTGGAACTTACCGGAATCTCTCTGCAGGAGAATGGCTATGTTATGATTGAATGTGTGGAATTACTCCTGAGAAAAATCCTTCCGAGAAGGGGCAGAACGAGACCCCATCAGTTAATGATAGGCCACACTGCATTTTTGACATTCGCGAGAAAGGCGGAAAAGCAGAATTCCCCTTGACAATAATTTTATATATTATACAATGAATGAGTATTCATTCAATATTTACCAGGAGGGCAATTATGATCGATTTCAGTCCAACAGAAGATGAACTGGCGATTTTAGAACAGGTTAAAAAATTCTCTCAGACAGAATTGAGGCCAAGGCTGAGGGAATGCGAAAGCAAAAGGGAGGTTCCAGGTGATGTCATGAAAAAGTTCCACGAGATGGGGCTTTCAACACTTGATATACCCCAGGATGCCGGCGGCATGGGACTTGGAATGGTGACATCTGTTCTTGTTCAGGAGGAGTTAAGTTACGGCGATGTAGGAATTGCTCTATCCCTCCCTGGCCCGGGTTACGCCACTCACGCTATTCTCTGCCTGGGCAATGAGGAACAGAAAAAGAGATTTCTTTCCCCCTTTTGCGCGCCAGAGGCATTTAATAAAAAGGGAACAATCTGCATTGCAGAGGAAAAGGCGGGCGCCAATGTCCTTGAATTTGAAACAACAGCAAAAAAGGATGGGGACAATTATATTCTTAATGGAAAGAAATCCATGGTTCTCGCCGGAGGAACAGCCCATCTCTATGTGATTTTCGCTGTAATTGATAAGAGCAAGGGATGGGATGGAATTGGCGCCTTTGCAGTGGAAGCACCGGCAGAGGGATTAAAAGTCTCAAGGCACCTTGAGATGCTTGGACTCAATACTGTGGAGGTAACTGAAATATCTATTGAGAATCTCGTGGTGCCTGAGCAGAATCTCCTGAATAACGGAAATTTTAAAGATAATTATAATAGAATGTTTGAACGCATAAGGACAATCCATGCTGCAAGATGTGTGGGTCTTGCAAGGGCGGCGCTGGATTATGCTGTGGAGTATGCCAAGGTCCGGGAGGCCTTTGGAAAGCCAATCGGACAGCACCAGGGAGTAAGCTTCCTGCTGGCTGATATGGCAACTGAAGTTGACGCAGCGCGCTGGCTTGTCTGGAGGGCAGCAAGTAGAATTGATAAGGGCTTACCTGCATTCAATGAAGCAAGTATGGCATTTGTCCAGGCAAATGAGGCAGTAATGTTTATCACCAATAACGCTGTGCAGATTCTCGGAGGACATGGATTCATTCAGGACCATCCGGTTGAGAAATGGATGAGGGATGCAAAGACAATGGCTCTGATGGTTGGCTCTACTCAAACTCAGAATCAACTTTTATTTAACAGTCTTGCTGGAATAGAAGCATAAGGAGAGGAGGAAACAATGATTGATTTTGAATTAAAGGAATCACAAAAAAATGTGAGGGATATGGTTCATTTCTTTGCAGAGACTCAGATTCGTCCTCTTTCAAAAGAGGCAGACAGAACCGGAGAGGTTCCAAAAGAATTTCTGAAAATGGTAGCAAAGATGGGAATTGGTATGGAACCAGTACCAAAGGAAGTGGGTGGAGAGGGAGAAGGCATAGGAGAGATAAAAGATAAAAAGGGCGCACCATCAACTGCTCGCACAAGCGTGATTGCTGCAGAAGAGATCGCCTGGGGTGACGCAGGGATTGTTATCTCATTGCCAGGACCTGGTCTCGGCGGACCCCCTGTGAGAATAATGGGAACACCGGAGCAACAGAAGAGATTCTTCAGTGTCTTTACAAAGGATGACGAGCCGCACTGGGGCGCCTTTGCGTTAACAGAACCGGGGGCGGGCTCCGATGTGGCAGCCATCTCAACAACAGCAGTAAAGGATGGTAACTATTATATAATCAACGGGACAAAACAATTTATTACAAATGGAGCCAGGGCAGACTGGGTGGTGGTGTTCGCTACAATTGACAAAAAGTTGGGCAGAGCGGGGCACCGTGCCTTTGTAGTGGAGAAGGGGACGCCAGGCTTCAGAGTTGGGAAAATAGAGGAGAAGATGGGCCTGAGGGCATCGGAAACAGTGGAACTTGTTTTTGAGGACTGCAGGGTTCATAAGGATAATCTTCTGGGAGGCGAAGAATACTATGAGAAAAAAGCAGGGTTCAAGGGCGCAATGGGGACCTTTGATGCATCCCGACCCATGGTAGGTGCGATGGCTGTGGGCATTGCCAGGGCTGCCTACGAATATGCCCTCAACTGGGTCAAGGAAAACTACATGCTTTCCAGGCCAATTCCTAAATACGCAGTTATAAAGGACATGTTCGCTACAATGGCAAGAAAAATTGACGCAGCCCGTCTGCTCTGCTGGAAGGCAGCCTACATGCTGGATTTGAAACAGCCCAATGCGAAGGAGGCCTCAATGGCAAAGGCATATTCTGCTCAGATTGCCATGGAGACATGTATAAATGCAATTCAGGTAATGGGAAGTCAGGGTCTTCTTAAGGACCATCTGGTTGAAAAATGGTTCAGAGACATAAAGGTATTTGATATATTTGAAGGAACCGGCCAGATTCAGAGAATAGTAATCTCAAGAAGATTGCTCGGCTTATCCGGGTCAGAAGGAAGTTAGTCCAATTCAGAACAACATGTGCCCTCATGGCCTCTTTTCTATTTAAATTTATAATTTTAATTGACAGAAAAATCAATTTTGTATAAATTTAATCTTCAGGATGAAAGCCATCGGGATTGATTTTGGCTCTATTTATTTTAAGGGTATTATTGTTGATGAGAACAATTCCATCCTTTATTCTTCTTGCAACAAATACACAGCCGATCCATTTGAGGAATCAGAAAAATTTATAGAAAAAATTAGGGGATTGTTCCCGGATGAAAAATTTTACCTCGGTATAACCTCACTGAATTCTATAGAGGGAAGAGAACAATTACCTTATATAAATGAAATTATAGCAACTGCAGCGGGTGTTAAGATTTTTCATCCCGATGCAATTAGCATAATAGAGATCGGTGCTGAGACATCCAAATTCATCACCCTCAAAAAGGATGACTTCCCTGGAGTTTCGGACTTTGCTGTAAACACCCACTGTGCAGCAGGCACCGGTTCATTTATTGAACAACAGGCAAAGCGCCTTAACCTTAGTATAGAAGAACTCTCAAAGATGAGCATGATTGCCAGAAAGGGTGCCCGAATTGCAGGAAGGTGTTCTGTATTTGCAAAATCAGACATGATTCATCTCCAGCAAAAGGGAACACCCGCGGAAGAGATCGCTTACGGATTATGTTTAGCCATTGCAAGAAACTCTTTAAACACACTGTTGGTGGGGCGGGAGATAAAACCTCCGCTTGTCATCGCAGGCGGCTGTGCGAAGAATGATGGAATAATCAGGGCATTTTTAAGTTTGCTGAGATTAAATCCCGGGGAAATCATTGTATCAAAGATTCCAGGACTGGAATCGGGAGTGGGCGCTGCAATTACTGCAAAAATAAGGAACTTCAGAACATACTCAACTCAAGATATAAAAAAACTTTTGAGAGATGCTATTCCAGGAAAAAACCAGGGGGCTAAAATTTATCTTCAAAAACTTACTCCCATAAGGGAGCAAAGGCAGGATGAGCCATCTGATACAATTTACGAGCATGTGGAAGGATATATTGGAATTGATGTGGGATCTGTAAGCACTGACATTGTGGTTGTAGATAAACAGGGAAAGGTTCTCTCTGCTGTCTATCTGCCAACAGCAGGAGACCCTGTGAGGGCATGTACAGAAGGGTTATCAATAATCGGCAAAAGATTTAAGAAAGGAATAACTGTCCTTGGATGTGGAACCACTGGAAGCGGAAGATACCTGGCTGCAAAGTTGTCTGGCGCAGACCTTGTCAAAAACGAAATTACCTGCCAGATGTTAGGAACAACATTCTATTTCCCCGATGCAGACACGATATTTGAAATAGGAGGACAGGACTCAAAATTCATCTCCCTTGAGAATGGTGGTATTGCTGACTTTGTTATGAACAAGATCTGCTCCGCAGGGACAGGCTCATTTATTGAGGAACAGATGGGACACTTGGGAATAGATATTTACAGGGAGTTTTCGCCCCTATCATTTAATTCTCAGAATCCACCGGATTTCTCATCAAACTGTACTGTATTCATGGAATCTGAGCTCATCTCGGCACAGAAAGCCGGAATTACTAAAGAAGATGTCTGTGCAGGCCTTTCTTATGCCATTGCGAGAAATTATCTTGAGAAGGTTGTAGGGAAAAGAAGAATAGGGAAAAAGATTGTCTTTCAGGGCGGCGTTGCTTCAAACAGGGCCGTCGTTTCTGCCTTCCAGAATCTTCTCAAAAAAGAAATCACGGTCCATCCATACAATAGAATTTCCGGTGCCATAGGAGCAGCCCTTGCTGTAATGAATGCAAATATAAAGAAGAGCCAATTTAAGGGCTTTGACATAAAGATTGAAAATAAGCCAGGAACCTTTGAATGTAAATCCTGCTCAAATTACTGTGAAGTTACAGAGATCAATATCCATAATGAAAGGGTCTTCTTCGGAGATGTCTGTGAAAAATTTACAAGCAGGGGGGCAAAGAAAGACAATAATCTATTGCCAAATCTCGCAGAAGAATACCTGAGTTCCTGTGAAGATCTTTTCCGTCAAAGTCCTGATTTTCCAAAACGAATAGGGATACCCAGGGGTTCCTTCTTTATCGCTTATTTTCCATTCTGGTGGAAATTTTTTATAGAACTTGGAATAAAGCCTGTGTTATCCCCTCCAACATCAGAACGGACTCTTGTACACGGGGTAGAGAACCTGCCGGCGCCAACCTGTGCTCCTGTAAAGATTGTCGCTGGTCATATAAGTGAATTGATTGAAGAAGGAGTGGATTACATCTTCTTCCCCTCCGTTGCATCACTGCCTAAAGACAATATCAGCGAGAAATCCGCTGTGTGTCCCTATACAGTATCAATTCCATTCATGCACAAAAGATATGGTTCTAAATTTATCTCGCCGGTTCTCTCCATGGGAGAGGGAGAAAAAGAATTTATAAATTCCATTGTAAAGGGAATGGATATTCCAGAGAAGAAAATTGCTCTTGCTTATAAAAAAGCCCTTGAATTTCAAAAAAGTTTTGAAGAAAGGTTGATTGTGCGAGGTATTGAAGTGAGGAGGAGTTTCTCAAATTATCATCAAGTTGTTGTCATTGGAAGGCCCTATAACCTCTTTGATACCTACATTAATATGAATCTCTTTGCCCATCTGAAGAAGTTGAACTTCCTTGCCATTCCTTATAATTACTTAGAAAAAGAGAAAGAAGATTCTCTGAATCTCGTATGGAAATTCTCCGCAGATATTTTCGGAACAATTAAAAAGGTTTTAAGAGAAGACAGGTTATTTCCTGTAATTCTGTCAAACTTCGGATGCGGTGTAGATGGAATCACATTTAAAGCCCTTGAAGAAATGGTTAATAATAAACCCCATTTAATGCTGGAGTTTGATGAACACCGTGGTGAAGCTGGTCTTATTACCCGCCTTGAGGCATTTCTTGACCTTCTGGAAACTAGAAGAAGGCCCTCAAAGGCAATTTACATCTCCACCCCTCTCAAATTCAGTATGCCATCAGTGGATGAGATTAAAAGAGGAAAAATTTATGTTCCCTACTTTGCTGACCATGCCCATGCTCTAAGCGGTGCTCTTAAATTTGCCGGCTTTGAGGCAGAACTTCTTCCACCCCCTGATGAGGAGACAAAAAGCATTGGAACCGCTGCAGCATCCGGTAAGGAATGTCATGCCTATGCAATGCTCCTTGGTGACCTTTTAAAACTTACACGGAACAGAAAAGAGAAGAGAATATATTATTGTTTTCCGGGCACCAGCATTCCCTGTCTTTTAAATCAGTTCAGCAACAGCATGAACTTAACCCTTGGTAAAGAAAAGAGAGAAAATATACGGGTAATCTCACCTTTAATGAGAGAGTTTTTCACACTCCTGGGAGCGGAAGGATGCATAAAAATGTATGAGGGGCTCCTTGCAATTGAGATTCTTTTAAGGATGCGCTGTGCTATAAAACCATATGAGATTGAAAAAGGAGAAACAGAGAAAATCTATTCAGAATCATTAAAAGAAATAGAAAGGACTGTATCTCAGGGAAAAGTTTTCTCTTTCCTGAAGGAGGTAATTGAGAGATTCAGTGAGGTCAAATTCAGTCCGGAAAGAAAGCCCAGAATCGGTATTGCAGGAGATATTTATACAAGGATAAATTATTTTGCTAACAAAAATCTTTTCAATTATCTTGAGGAGCGCGGTTTTGAAGTAATTCCAGCGCCCTTTGAGATAGATATTATTGACTTTGGAATTGACAGGGCTTTCTATTATGCAATGATAAAGAAGGAAGTATTAAAGATTTTGCCAGCAGCCCTTTTATATTGGAAAAGAATATCAAAGAGGAAAAAATTTATCTCTCGCGCAATTCGTTCTGTACCAACTGTAACAGCAGATTACTTCAAGGAACCAAATTATAAAGAGGCAATGATGCTTGCAGATCCCTATTTTAAAAATGATGCAAATGAGGTAATTCTCCTTAACATAGCAAAGATTCAGGATTTTATAAAAAAGGGAGCAAATGGGATTATAAACGCCATATGTCTAAACTGTATGGCAGGAACAGCCTCTCATGCAATTATAGAAAGAATTAAAACGGATAGGGATATCCCCATTATAACCCTTGTATATTCAAATACTGAAACAGAATCCAACCGGATGCTCCTTGATGCCTTCTTAGAACGGGTAAGAAATTCCTTCACCTCTTCACCGGAAGCGTCACCGCCCTTACTCGTAAATTACCGGCATTAATTGTTGCGGGAAGTTGCCCGAGCAGCGGCACAGTCATCTCTATTCCAGTAATATCTGCAGGATTTGAGAGTTCAGCAATCATTCTACCATCAGATGTAAAAGCAATTCGCCCTCTAAGTGTCATCATTATAAATTCTGTATTTGTTTCATCCTGAAGGTATGCCTCACCATTATTGTCATTCACAGCATTCATCCATGCACGCATTGTAATCTCAACTATTGGCCTCTGGTCAGGATCAGAGGGATCAGGGCTCATTATGTATCCAGCCGATTCCATTGCAGGCCTCATAATAGTTCTGTCAGTATCAATAGTAATTAGAAGTGAGAAATATATTTCGGTACCAAACATCCAGTTTCCTGGAGGAATTTTCATGGGAATTGTATCCGGATGAGAAGGGTCGCTATTATATTCTTTTATCTTAGTTAAAAGTGTCCCTGACAGATAAGTGGTAAGATTTATAACACCTAAAGTTGTAAGAGTTGCACTATTTTCTAGATATGAGGGTTCTGAAACACCCGAAGTATCTCTTACTCCGTTACTATTTGTATCGCTGAAACGAGAGAGCTGTAATGTAATATCTATATCCCTACTGAATGCTGAGCCTATAAACGGAATAACAATTGCAGACCTTGCAGCATTACCACCCCCTGGTGTCTCTTGAGAAACACCCTCCCCACCAGAACCTGCATCAAAGAGGATGTCAGTATTCAATGGTCTGCCATCAGTTCCACATATTTCCCCTGCATCACAAATAGTATTTGTTCCACCCACAAGTCTCAGTTCGTACTCCCTGCCAATAATCCACGGCTCATCTGGAATAAATATAACATTTTTATATGAAACAATTCTACTGCCTAGAACTGGCTGAGATGTTGATTTATCAGTTACAACGAAGGATGCATCATTTACCGAAGCAGGGTTTACTGGCTTTGTAAATATCACATTGATATTCTTATTTATGGGCAATTCAAATTTTGAAAATTTATAAATATCGTGATCCCTAACATAGCACTCACCTGCATTCCCAGGTGGAGAAGGGTTCGGATTAATAAGAATACATGGCACTCCGGGATATATACTGCCCACAAGAAGTGCATTTAGATTCCCAGAATTAAAAACTTCTGTACGAAACTGCATGACTTCTTCGGTCTGAAGTGTATTCCCATTCAAATCCTCAATACCCTGACTTACTCTTACCGTATATACTGTATCCCACATAAACTGATTATTGGGTTTAAAAATTACAGAAGTCCCGTTAACTATCAGATTCCCCGGAACCTGGGAAGGACCGAACGTAACAGTGATCCTTCCTGCAAGTGTTGATTCCTTCACCGGTTCTGAGAATGTAATAATCACAGGAGAATCAACTGATACATTGTCTTCACCCGGAGGATAAATTGAAGACACCGCAGGTGGGCTTGTATCAATTGGAACAGATTGCGAACTGCCTTTAAGCCGCAGCGTAAGGGTAACCGGTGCCTTCTCTGCTCCAAGAATACTGAGTTCTGTGGTGCCAAAGGCATCTATAACCATGGTATCGCCTTGAATAGTCACCTCACCATAAAGCCCTATATTCATAAGGTTTTGATTGAGAATAGAATTTACTCTCATATCAGTTGCAGTAATACAGGTATCAAGATTTAAATAAATTGCGGGAGTTGCATCATTATTTATATCTGCAAGAGGGTTAGTTACAATGTATCCGCTGGAATCGGTAATCAAATAAAGCAAAATATCCCCTGTATCAAGAAGAGTATCAATTTTCCCTCCCAATTTAATGTCCACACCGGTTGCACCTATAATCTGCCCCTTTCTCATTACTACTGTAAGTGCATCTGAACCATTAAGAGGAATTCTAACCTCTGCCTTAAGTAAACCCTTGAGATAAGTTAAAGATGCACCCAGCAATCTGGAATCAATTATTGAAGAATTAACTCTTGCGCCTGTAAAATCGGAAATGGGAAGAAGATTTGGGTCACCACCGACATCATCAATATCAGGATAAGTATCATTTACCAGTTCCATGAATGGAACAGTTCTAATTGGATATATACTTAAAGTATATGGTGTCAGTTGCTCGCCATTTACAGCTCTTATGTCGTTTGTTAACTCTAATCTATACTCTTCTCCAGGGACAAGGTCTGTATCCGGGTCAAAAATTATCCTGTTGCCACTGACAAAGAGGCTTCCTGAAACCTGTGAATCATCAGAAACACTTTTCAGGATGAAACTACTTCCCTTAATTACACTTGATGGGTTAATGTTCTCTGATAGAAGAATTCTGATTGTTGAAAAATCATAAAAATTTTCCGGTCCGGGCTCAACAGCGATAACGCTTAACCCGTCTCCTGATTTAACTCTTTCTGCCACTGTCATAAAGTTTGAGACAATTCCATCTGACTTAAGTGTTAAAGAAATTCCATCTGCTGTTTTCACGTCATTTAATATTACATAGTAAGATTTTTTCGGGGAAAGTGGCGTAGCGGGAATAAATTTAGCACTTCTTTTCTCTGATGAAACCTCCAGTGTCCCAGCAACACTTGCACTATCAGCACTCAGCATAAAACCATTTAATAGAGTGGTCTCATCAATCTCTTCAGAAAAAGTCAGAAAGATTGATGTTGTAAGGGGAACATCTACCTGACCGTCAAAGGGATACACGGAAATGACTGTAGCAATAATATTCCACGAAAATTCTTCAACCTGGCTCTGATTACCTGCCTCATCCTCTGCTTTTACAGAAAATACATGATTTCCTTTAAATAATCCTGAATATTGAATGGGACTTTTGCAATCAGTCCAGTCCGATCCGTCAATGGAACATTCATACCTGCAATTTGTCTCATTACAAACAAATTCAAAGGTGGCAGATGTCTTTACTGTGCTGTCTGAAGGCTTTTCAACTAAAGTAACCTGAGGCGGAGTAATGTCAATTGTCCAGATATAAGTAGAGGGAGTTTTTTCAATATTACCATTTCCATCTATAGCATACACGTAAAAGGTATGGACACCTTCTGAAAGGCTGGAATAGGCAATAGAGCCGCTACAATCATTCCAATCCTCAGAGTCAATCCTGCATTTAAAAAGACAATTATTCTCATTACATCTGAACTCAAAAAAGGCGTCGGTTGAATTTGTAAACACTGGTGGAGCATTAACAATTACACTTAATGGTGGATTCTTATCATACTCAAACAATGCTCCCTCTCCTCCACCCCTTTCGCATCCAAACAATAAAATAAGTAATATAAGAAATAAATTAAAGAGGATTAAGGGTATCAGAGAATCTTTTTCCATATCTATCTCTCCTTTTTAAAATATTTTAAAATCTCATCGGGGCCTGAGCTCTGACACTTGCATCGCCAGGTTTTATCCTCAATATTATCAATCCCTCCAGCACGTTGATATCAATTGTATTTATGTTATGCAAATGTGCTACCATCCTGCCATCATCCATAAAGTCAATCCTGCCCTCTAATTCTAGCAATTTGGGCTCATCCTCCAGCGCTGCATCAGCCTGATCATTAACTGTATTCATCCATAATTCCATATTAATTTTCAAAATGGGTCTCCTATCAGCGTCCGTTGCTTCTGGTTCTAAAATATATCCTGTGACAGTGCTTGCAGGTCGCATTATCATCCTTTCGGAATTTAAAATTATAATTATTGTAGATGTCCCGAACATCCAGTTGCCCGGAAGTAATTCAAGCAAAACAGCCCCTTTTAAAAAATCATACCCCTTTATTTCGGAAAGCATAATACCTGAGAGATAGGTCCTCCCGAGAATTGTATCGTCCGCAGCATTTCTTATAATAACACTATTTTCATTATATAGAATCTCCTGAGGTGGAGTAGTATCAATGACTCCATTGCTATTTGTGTCACTGTATTTAGTAAGCGTCAGTGCTAATAAAGGAGCATTAGATGGATATCCGCCAATAAATGGAATGACCATATCAGTACCGCCTGGCGTCTCGCTACTATCATCAAGAATATCTGTATTCAGCGGCAGTCCATCCGTATCACATATTTCACCAATATCACAAACTGCATCTGCACTACCTTTAAGTACTAATTCATAGGACCTTCCAACTATCCACGGCTCATCAGGAATAAATATGACTTTTTGACCAGAAAGAATCCTTGTGCCAGAAACAGAAATATTTCTCTCTATGTCATTTATTATAAATGATTCATCTGTAATGCTTTCTGGAGCAGGCTTTTTCGTAAAATATACAATAATTTCCCTGTTTGCAGGGACAACAAATTTACTGAACTTTTTTTCATCTTCATCGCTTGTAAAACATTCTCCTGCATCACCTGGCGCTGATGCTTCTGCATTTCTGAGGATGCATGGAACCCCTGGATAAATACTGCTTACAAGAAGTGCCTGAGGATTATCGGGATTTTTTATCTCTGTGGTAAATGTAGAAATTGACTGTGATGAAAGAGCATTCCCATTTATGTCTTCTATCCCTGCTTTTACCTGAACAGTATAAACTGTTCCTGGGTTAAAGGAACCCGCTGGCCTGAAAATAACAGAAGAGCCATATATACTTAAAGTTCCTGGAACCTCCCCATTTGAGTCAGATACAATAACCCTACCAGCAATAGATGATTCTCTGATTGGTTCTGTGAAAGTTACCACTACCGAAGAATCAACCGGTACCCCCTCCTCACCATTCAAGGGAGAAATAGATAAGATAGATGGAGAAATAACATCCTGCGGAACATTCTCTGTAGTTGTAGTAAGACGCAAGGCAATGGTGACACCTGCCTTTTCTACACCCAGCACATCAAGTTCTGTTGTCCCCCCTGTAATAATTATCATATTATCCCCATCCAGGGTAATATTCCCGAATAACTGAACATTAAGATTGTCCTGATTCAGGATTGCATTAATTTTAGAATCTGATGCTGTAAGAGATACATCCAGCGTAAAATACACTGCTGGAGGAAATTTCTTATTATATTCTTCAAATGGATTACCTGTAATAATACCTGTGGCGTCTGTAAGAAGAGTCAGGTAAATTTCGTCGGTGTTAAGGAGCGAATCAATTTTACCCCCCAGTTTTATGTTAGAACCACTCGTCACAATTCTCTGCCCCTTCCTCAAAACAACAGGAATAAAATCAGAATAACTCTGAAGGTCTGCCATTTCAGTATTTAGAATTCCCTTCATTATTGAATATGTTTTTCCTATAATCTTTGAGTCAATCTCTATTACATTGGATGGAATTCCTACAATATCAGAGAACGGCAGGTTTTCTATATCCGAGTTTACCGCGTCCATATCAGGCGAAACCTTCACTAATATTTGTGTCCTTGGGTTTGTATCCATCGGAACTAATTTTATTTCAAATGGCTCAAGATTACCGCCGTCAACACCCTTAATATTTTCGGTTAACTCAAGACGATACTCCTTATCAGGATTGAGGTCCTGTTCGGGATCAAAGACCAATCTTGCCCCTCTCACAATCAATGTCCCAGACACGTCCACACCGGTCCCCACCTCCTGGAATTTAAAGGACTCCCCGAAGACTACACTCTCTGGAATAATTGGTTCGGAAAAAGTAACATGGAATGTTGAAAAATCAAATATCCTGTCTTCAGGGGGGTCAACAAATACAACTTTAAGTTCACCTGATTTGCTTATTCTACCGCTCCTGGTCGTGAATACTGCAACAGGATCCTGCGGCAAGAAAAATTCATGCCCTGCACTATCTTTCAGCCCGGCAAGACTAATCTTATATTCTCGTAAAGGCATAAGTGCATTTGCTGGGGTAAACCTGATAAATTTCCTGTCAGGCGAGATGTACAACTCACCATTCACGGACTCATCTCCAGAAGTAAGAATAAAATTCTGCATGAGGGAATCTTCATCTACCGGTGCGGTAAAGGAGATAAATATCCCTGTATTCAGGGGAAGGTCTTTCTGACCATTAAAGGGATAAATAGAAAAAATTGTAGAACCCGCACTCATCCCCTCAACCTGCCATTCTGCCTTTTTACATTTACCATTGACAATCAAAATTATAAATACAAAATATAGGAAGATAAGAGATTTTAAACGGTGGTTCATTTTTCCCTCCATCCCATTAAAATCTCATTGTCAAAGAAATACTAACCCCATTTAAGAACCCGCCTGTCTCTGCGTCAATTGTAGTACCATCTTCCGATTCAAGGGTAAATTTCTCGCTAGCAAGAAGATGTAACTGATAACCTGCATTTACACTGAATGGATTTTTCAGTCCAGGTATCTTACTGAATGTATACCCGGCTCCAAAACCGATAATATGCCTTGGCGCATCTATCAGATTTACCCTGCCACTCTGGTTTGATCCAAGTGGCGACGGCTCGTAGGTGTATCCAGTTAGCAGTGAAAAGCCTTCTATGCTCCTATATTCACACCCAATTGATGGAACGAAGATATTCTTAAAATTAAGGTTAAGTTCATCTCTTACCGAATCCCTTTTTCTTAAAATTTCGTCAAGCTCATTCCAGAACATATAGGTCATTCCAAAGCCAAAGGCAAGCTCTCTTAAATCAAGAAACGGCGCAAGTTTTACTCCAAAACTCAACTGCTGTGGGACAAATGCATCAAGAAAGACAAGATTAATTGGGAGGGTGGCAAGTGGAGATTCTCCTATCGTAGCAATTGCATTTGTTCTTATCCCCACTGTATACTCGCTTCTGCCCCTGTAGGCAAGCCCTAAATTTACTACATTCAACTTCTGAGAATTAAATGTTCTACCCGGAGAGAAAATCAATCCAAGAATTGGTGATATTCCTGTTTTACTTTTGAGTTCAATTGATTCATCTGTAGTGTTTCCGGAGAGTGTTGTATTCAATAGTAGAGAGGCCTTTGATTTCACAAAAATGTAAGCTCCTCCTCCGATATACACTCCCCTGTATGGCTCAATTCCGAGAGAGGTAATAAGTAACATTTGACCCCTGCCGTAGCGTATGAACTGTCCTGAATCAGAAATTCCATCTTTAATAGTAATCAGCCCGCTGAAATTTTTATCAACTCCGAGAATAATTCCAAGGGAGAGCTTTTTCCTTGCCGTCAGTATATTATCAATGTTAACTTTAAGTCCAAGGATGCCAATTTCATTTGGCTCAGAAAAGGCAATTTCATTATTCAATTTCAATTGTGGTTTTGCATAGATATAATTTAGTGAAATGTGGCTTTCACCTGTTTGAGAGAGTCCTGCTGGATTAAAGTAAGCTGAGGAGAAGCCATCAGAGAAAAACGAGAATGCCCTCGCTGAGCCAATTTCATCAGGATGAAGACCAAATGAGTCAGGAATATTCATAAGTGCGCCGTAGAGATTAATTGAAAAAAACAAAATTATAGTCATTATACTGAAATGTTTCATTTTTACCCTCCTTCGTGGTAATTTAACAACAATAAATAGACATTTATTAAAAATATATTCATTTTTAGCAAAATATACAATTTTAAAAAAAATTGTCAAGAAAAAAATTAATATAACTTAAAGTTGAGTAATGTTTACATTCAATACGGTTCATAAAAAATAGAGGGAAGTAGCAAATCTTTAGGAGGTAATAAGGGAATGGGAGAAAGCAGGTCACATAGACAGCCATACTATGACCCCTCTAATGTTTTGCTACTTACAAAAATAAAGAATTGATTTGCTTTTTTGGCGGTTTTCTGTAAGAATTATTCTATGAAATTTTTTATACACTCAATATACAGCGCAATTTTTATCGCACTTACCATAAACGGCTGCGGGCACACCTCTGCTGATGTTAAAAAGGAATCGGCAGAGACAACATACAACAGGGCATTAAAAAAACTGGAGCGCAAGAAATTTCTGGGATTAATCCCGTATCGCAACACAGAGGAAGCAATTGAGTTGTTCCAGGAGATCCTTGACAATTACCCCAATACAAAGTTTGCTCTCCTTTCCGAGATCGGACTTGCGGACGCATATTTCTATAAGGGCGAATACGATGAAGCACAATCAAGATACAGTGAATTCTACACCCTCCATCCCGGCAACGACCTCACTCCCTATGCCATTTATATGTCCGGGAGATGCTTTGAGGAACTCTCATCCTCCTATGACAGGGACCTCACGCCTGTGGAGAGCGCTATCGCTGAATTCACAAGACTCAAGGTGAATTACCCTGAAAGTCAATTCACAGAAGATGCAAAGGCGAGATTGCAAAAACTGTACGAAAAGGTGGCAAAAAGGGAATTTTATATTGGAAGATTCTATTTCAGGAGAAAACTCTATCATTCTGCAATTGAGAGGCTGAAAAGTTTACTTGAAAATTATCCTGATTTCTCCGGGCGCGAGGCTGTGCTCTATTATACTTATAAGGCATTTTTAAAAATAGAGGATTTAACGGGCGCAACAAAATATTATAAACAATTAGTTAATGAATTTCCTGAAACAAAATATAGAGATGAGTCCTTTGAGAAAACCTTTAATTCCGCTGATCCTGATAGTATTGATAATTAGTTATTGCACCTATCCGGAAGATGATATAAAAAATCTTCTCAAAAAGAGGTGGGTCGCCCTCCAGACAAAGGATATCAACCTGTATTCAGAATGCATCTCACCTCAATACCCTGAGCGTGAAGAATTAATAAGGAGAACAGAAGAGAATTTTAAAAAGATTGACTCAATCAGAATAATATCACAGGAGCCGGCAATTTACATAAATCAGGATACTGCCACTGTCTATCAGGAGGTTCGTCTTATAATCACAATAAAGGGAAAAACACAGGATTTAGAAACAAGAGAAAAACTCATCCTTCAAAGAGAAGGAAATGGCTGGAATATTATAGGTGGGATAAAATAAGACTTCATTAACAAAAAACTTAATCATGTATAAAGGAGAGACAAAAGAATTCTTATGCGCGCTCTTCCACCCACCTGAATGCCTCGTTCACTGCCTCCTCTATCTTATCAATCCTCTTTCCGCTCCCCCGGGCAAGTTCCCTCCTTCCACCACCCCTCCCATCCAGAGGAACAAGGATGTGTTTTAACCATTCTGAGGCATCAAATCTATGAGAAATGTTTTTACTGGCAGAGGCCATCAATAAAACCCTGTCGCTTTGCTCTGAAATAAGTAATATCAGCGATGAATCGTTCTTTACTTTAAGTTTATCATACAACTCAAGCATCATCTTCTCATCAAGATTATCCAGCAACTGGACAATAACATTTATATTTCCAACTGTCTTCTTCCATTCTTTTTTCACCATAGAATCCTTTGTCACAAGACGCTTCTCCAGTGCCTCTTTTTCTTTCTCAAGTTCCTTTATCGTCTCGTTCATCTTTTTTATCCTCTCCAGTATTCCATCTTCTGATGTTTTTAATACGGAGGCAACCTCCCTCAATCTCTGTTCAATGCCCCGCACATATCCGATTATACCCCTTCCTGTTACCGCCTCAATCCTCCTGACCCCGGAAGAGATACTTGATTCAGAGACTATCTTTAAAATGCCTATTTCACCAGTATTTTTTACATGCGTCCCACCACACAACTCCCTGCTGTAATCGTCTATTTCCACCATTCTGACCTTCTCTCCATATTTTTCATCAAAGAATGCAAGGGCGCCGTGAGAAAGTGCCTCATTATAGCTCATCACACGGGTATTCACAGGGATGGCTTCTTTTATTTTTTGGTTAACGAGATCTTCAATATCATTCAATTGACTCTGTGTCAACGATGAGTAATGAGTGAAGTCAAACCTTAATCTATCCGGAGCAACGAGAGACCCAGATTGTCTCACATGCTCCCCGAGAATTCTCCTCAGGGCTGAATGAAGGAGATGCGTGGCAGTATGATTGGAAGCAATCTCTCTCCTCCTATCCCCATGAACCTGAAGATTTACAGGACTATTAACTTTTATCTTCCCCCTTTTTACCCTGCACCTGTGTACAATAATATCTGTAAAGGGCCTCTGAGTATCAATCACTTCACACTCTCCTTCAGTTCCCGTGATTGTTCCCGTATCTCCCACCTGCCCTCCTCCCTCGCCGTAAAAGGGTGTCCTGTCCGTAATTATCTCTATCTCCTCGCCCTCTGATGCTTCGTCCACCTTCTCTCCATCCTTTATTATAAAGAGAACTTTGCCCTCTGAAGAGGTGGTATCGTAGCCAAGGAAATCAACCTTCAGACCACCTGCTGACACATGGGCATAAATACCTGTCATCCTTGTCTCTGTCTGTTTCATTCCTGCCCTGCTTCTTATCCTCTGCTGTTCAAGGGCATCCTCAAAACCTTTTCTATCAAAAAAAATACCGGCCTCCCTTGCCATATCTTCAGTAATATCAACGGGAAATCCATAAGTATCGTATAACTTGAAGGCAATCTCACCTGGCAGAGACCTGCCGGAAAGTTTACTAATTTCTTCGTTAAATATCTGAATGCCCTTCTCAAGTGTCTCTGCAAATTTTTCCTCCTCTGCTTTTATAACTGACTTTATAACCTCTCTCCTTGAAATGATTTCAGGATACTGTGTCGCAAGTGATACCTCTACCGAATCAACAAGTTTAATAAGGAAGGGCGGATCAATATTCAATTTTTTCCCATATCTTGAGGCACGACGAATTATTCTTCTCAGGACATATCCCCGTCCTTCATTTGAAGGAAGGACGCCATCAGCAATCAAGAAAACAATTGCCCTTATATGGTCAGCAATGACCCTTATGGCAACATCACTATCCAGAGCTGTACCATATCCCTTCCCGCTCAGCCTTTCCACTGACTGTATAATTCCCTTAAAAAGGTCTGTGTCATAATTTGACTTAACCCCCTGCAAAACCGCTGTAATTCTCTCAAGTCCCATGCCAGTATCAATTGATGGCTCAGGCAATGGCTGAAGCCTTCCATCAGGCAGGCGCTCGTACTGCATGAAGACAAGATTCCATACTTCAAGAAACCTGCCACAGTCGCACCCCACAGCACATTCCTTCCGCCTGCAACCAACATCTTTTCCCTGATCATAAATAATCTCAGAGCATGGGCCGCAGGGACCTGTATCACCCATTGACCAGAAATTATCTTTCTCACCCATCCTAACTATTCTCTCCTCAGGAAACCCTATTTTCCTCCAGAGACGGAAGGCATCCTCATCTTCATTGTATACTGTCACCCAGAGCCGACTCTTCTCTAACTTAAAGATAGAAGTAACAAGTTCCCAGGCAAACTCAATCGCCTCTTTTTTGAAATAATCGCCAAAGGAAAAATTACCCAGCATCTCAAAAAATGTATGGTGTCTTGTTGTCTTTCCCACGTTCTCAAAGTCATTATGTTTTCCTCCGGCGCGCATACACTTCTGGGCTGTCGTTGCTCTTTTAAAATCCCTTGATTCTTCTCCGGTGAATATCTTCTTAAACTGAACCATCCCTGCATTCGTAAAGAGAAGCGTTGGATCACCCTGAGGAATAAGTGAGGAGCTCGGGAGGATGGTGTGTCCCTTTGATTCAAAATACTTTAAAAATGTTCTTCTGACCTCCGCTCCGGTCACTGTCTATACCCCATGACCTACTAATGAATTATTAGATTCAGAAGCGTTCTATGGTAAAATCCTTGTCCTCATCGCCTTCGGAGCTCTCTTCCGGTGTAGATTTATCAAAGTGTTCCCACTTTGAATCGCTTGTTGAAACTATGCCCTTGACCCTGAGGGCGAAGTCATCCGGATTGGTTGCCTGACGGAGTGCCTCCTCGTATGTAATCAAATTCTTTCGCAGAAGGGATAGCAAGGACTGGTCAAAGGTCTGCATACCGTAAGTTGTAAAGCCCTTGGCAATTGCATCAGGAATTTCCCTCGTCCGTTCCTTCTCAATTATCAATTCCTTAATTCTTGCAGTTGTAATCATTATCTCTACTGCAGGAACCCTTCCTTTACCATCAGCACGAGGGACAAGGCGCTGGGAGATCACTGCCTTCAGTACCGATGCAAGTTGAAGACGAACTGCCTTCTGCTGATATGGCGGGAATACAGAGACAATCCTGTTGATGGATTCTGTTGCATCAAGAGTATGTAATGTGCTCAAAACGAGGTGCCCTGTTTCTGCAGCAGTGAGGGCTGTCTCAATTGTCTCAAAATCTCTCATTTCACCTACAAGTATTACATCCGGATCCTGCCTGAGCGCAGCGCGAAGCCCCGACGCAAAACTTGGAGTATCCACCCCTACCTCCCTCTGGTTTACAATGCTCTTCTTGTCTCTGAAGAGGTATTCAATAGGATCTTCTATGGTAATAATATGGGCTGTCTTGTTTGAATTAATATAATCAACCATTGCAGCAAGCGTCGTGGACTTTCCACTTCCTGTAGTTCCTGTACAGAGAATCAGTCCCCGTTCCTCAAGGGCAAGCTTTTCCATTACCTTGGGAAGGTTTAATTGTTCAAACACAATCCCTATAGTTCCTCTCTGTTGAAATACATTAACACGAAATCGCCCAAGCCCCGGTACACCGTAAGAAAGATCCAGTTCGTTGTTCTGCTTAAACTTCTCGCGCTGACCGGGATTCATTATGCTCATGGCAATCTTATTCACATCCTCCGGGGTTAGACGGGCCCCATCCTTTAATGGGACAAGCCGTCCATAGACCCTGAAGACAGGAGGCAGACCCGCCTTTATATGAATGTCTGATGCATTTGCTTTCATTGCAACTTTGAGAATATCCACTAATTCCATCTCTGCCTCCTTAAAAAATTAACGTTTTATTTTTGTGCCTTTTTGTGCTCCTGTCTCTGCTGTGTCTCCTGGTGAGCCCTTTTTATATTGAAGTGTTTCAATATCTGATTTTCGATATCCTTCATAATGTCAGGATGCGACTTCAAAAAACTCCTTGCATTCTCTCTGCCCTGACCAAGTCGCTCTTCTTTGTAGGTAAGCCAGGTGCCGCTTTTTTCTATTATACCACATTGTGTTCCAATGTCCAGAATTTCTCCCTCCCGCGAAATTCCCTCGCCAAAAAGTATGTCAAATTCTGCCTCCCTGAATGGTGGAGCCACTTTATTCTTAACTACCTTGACCTTTGTCCTGCTTCCAATATTATTCTCGCCCTCCTTCAAATTCCCTATTTTTCTTATCTCTAACCGAACAGAGGCATAGAATTTCAATGCATTCCCGCCGGTTGTCGTTTCTGGATTTCCGAAGAAGACCCCTATTTTCTGCCTTGTCTGATTGGTAAACATAACAATCGCTTGAGACCTTGAAATGCTCGCTGTAAGTTTTCGCAGAGCCTGCGACATAAGTCGCGCCTGCGCCCCCATCTGCGCATCACCCATTTCACCCTCAAGCTCTGTCCTCGGCACAAGGGCAGCCACTGAATCAATGACAACTATATCAATGCCGCCGCTCCTCACAAGGGTCTCTGTAATCTCAAGGGCCTGCTCACCGGTATCTGGCTGGGAGATGAGTAAATCATCGGTATTGACACCAAGTTTTCTCGCATAAATAACATCGAGGGCGTGTTCTGCATCCACAAAGGCAGCAATTCCGCCGAGTTTTTGCACCTCTGCAATGGTATGGAGCGTCACTGTTGTCTTCCCCGATGCCTCCTGGCCAAAAATCTCTACTATTCTCCCGCGAGGCAATCCACCCACACCGAGGGCAATGTCAATTCCAAGAGAGCCCGTTGAGACAACCGGTATCTCCGGCAATGGCTCCCCTGCCCTGAGGCGCATGATGGCACCCTTCCCGAACTGCTTCTCAATTGAACTTATTGCAAGTTCAACTGCCTTCTGTTTATTTGCATCCAGTCCCATAAATTCCTCCTATTTATTATATTATTTTACCAAATTTTATTTCCTTTAAAAGAGAATATTCTGCACCTGTGGGGGAAAGGTCACTGCGATAGACCTTCAGAGAAGAGACATTAAATTCACCAAAGCACATTTCGGATGAATCCGCAAGGACTTTGCCTAGATTCTCTGCATTTCTTTTTGATTTAAATCTGCCAATTGTTATATGGGGAGAAAAGGGTCTATCCTCGCGCTCAAATCCCATTCTAAAGAGTTTTTCTTCAATATTTTTCACTAATTCCTTTAATACCTCCGTTTCTCCCTCCACCCCTATCCAGAAAACCCTTGGGTTTCTCTTATCCGGGAAAAATCCTGTGCCTCTCAGAATCAACCTGAACTCATTTACATTCTCCACTGCCATCTTAAGTGCTCTATACAATTTATCGTGCTCTGATGGATAAATATTGCCTAAAAATTTAAGTGTAAGGTGTATATTCTCTATCTTTACCCATTTTACATCAAGGGCAAGGGCTTTCAGTTCCTCTATATAATCTCCTATTTTCCTTTTTGTCTCCTCATTAATATCAAGAGCAACGAAGGTTCTTATCTTTTCCATCGCAGGCCTTATTTACTCAATTTACCGGCAAGGTATCTCCTGAGCAGGTCAAGGGCAACCTCTGCTGTAAGAATCTTCACCCTTTCCCTCGGCAATCCTCCAAAGAGATAATGCCTCACATGTTCTTCCTCTTTCGTTGAAAGCCCTGCATAGACCGTGCCCACCGGTTTCTCCTCACTCCCGCCGCCCGGCCCTGCAATGCCTGTTACGCTGAGCCCGATGTCTGTCCCGGAAACAATCCTGACGCCCCTTGCCATCTCCAGCGCAGTCTCTTCCGATACCGCACCAAATCTCTGGAGTGTATCCCTATTAACACCCAGCATCTGAATCTTCGCCTCATTAGAATAACATACAATGGAACGGTCAAAATAGGCAGAACTACCGGGAACCTGCGTAAGGCGGTGTCCTATCAAGCCACCTGTAATGGACTCTGCTATTGAGAGCGTCTTCTTGCTTTCAAAGAGCAATCTCCCCACGATGGACTCAAGCGTATCATTGTCATAGCCAAAGATGAAATCACCCAGGAGTTCTTTTAATTTTCTATCCACCTCGTCAAAAACTCTCTCACGCCTCTCTCCCTTTCTGGCAATCACTGTAATCTTTAGGTTAACCTCAGGGAATTCAGGCAGATAGGCAATTTCAACATCATTCATGGTGAAGTTTTTTAGAATCTCTCCCACCCTGGACTCAGGAAGCCCAAAAATTCGGTATATTTTGCTGAAGACCTCTGTTCTGGTTTTTTTGCTGAGAATCGGAAGCACCTTCTCATCAACCATCCTCTTAAATTCATCCGGCACACCCGGCAGGAAGAAAACATCAGTCCCTTTTATCCTTAATAAAAATCCCGGTGCAGTCCCCGCAGGATTATCTATAATCTTCGCGCCCTCCGGGAAGGTCGCCTGCTTCACATTGGATTCAGGAAAGCCAAAGCCCCGTCCTTCAAAATATTCTCTGAGTCTTCTCAGTACCCTTTTATTAACAATAAGTTTTACCCCGGCTGCCCTTGCCGCTGATTCCCTTGTGAGGTCATCATCTGTTGGACCGAGTCCACCGGAGACAATTAGAAGGTCCACCTTTTTTGCCATTCTCTTTAATGTAGATGAAATCTCTTTAATATTGTCTTCAACAGCAGTATATTCAACCACCCTGAAGCCATGGTCTCTTGCCCTTGTAGCAAAGTAATACATGTTGGCGTCCTTTATTTCACCGGAGAGAATCTCATTGCCTACAGTTATAAAGCCAGCGGTCTTAAACTTCATATAAATGACCTGAGCAATTGAAGAGAAATGTTTGTATAGATGCCAGCAACTATATCGTCCGTGACCACAGCAAAACCACCATTAAGTTTTGACTGCGCAACATTTGCAGGAAAAATTTTGGAAATATCAAAGAAACGGAAAAGGATAAATCCAGCCATGAGAATTTTTAAATCCACTGGCATGGCGAATAACCCCACAAGCATTCCAGCAATCTCATCAATCACAATCCTCCGGTCATCCTTTTTCCCATATATTATCTCTGCTCTGGCTGAAATCCATACAGAAAAGACTATAAATGATAATACCGTTATAAGATAAAGTAGAGGGCTCATCCTATGAAAAAGAAAAAAAATAGCACACCCCACCACACTTCCAGCAGTTCCTGATCCCACGGGGAGATATCCGGAACCAAACCCGCTGGAGAAAAGAATTACAAAAAATCTTATCACACCTCTTCCCTGCAGAGCACAAACCAGTTATCCATTGTCTTACCCCTTCGTGTTGCTCTGCCGATTGAGACATGCTTGCTCACACCGCGCATGTAGTCCTGGGTATTGTAATATATGAATCTGCTAAGTCGAGCGGAATTGGGAATTATTTCAGGCCATTCCTCTGGCTTTCCAGGAGGAATCCTTGTGTAATCAAGGAGCACTTCCTCATCGCTCACCTGCCAGGCAACAAAAAAGCCCGGGCCTGTCAATGCCTTCAGTGGCTGTTCGTTGTATCCCCATAGTTCGTCCTTTTTGCCCTCGGGTCTGCAGAATCGCTTCTCAAAGATCTTAAACAGAGGGAGGGAGTTTCTACCAAAGTGAATCACCTGCTTCAATGCGGGTACATTCTCAGGCACAAAATCCGTAAGTTTTAGCGGCCTGAAGCCCTTTGCTGCCTCAAACAACATTGCCTGCTCTCTTGCTGTGAGCGCCCTCACCTCCTGAATCCTTGTCTTTGCATCAAGGCCATCAAAATAGCCTGAAAGCCCCTTCAAATCAACACTATCCTTTTTAAAAAAATCGTGCACGGACATATTTTTCACCTCCATTTTCTATCTTATCATAACATACTTAATTTTCTACACCTACCCAGGTAAGTAGCACGACAGTGCCCTGAGGGACATTTAGAAGTCAGACCACGTACCCTCTGTCTTCTGTCCCCTAATCTCCGTGTTCCCATTTACACCTTCCCTGCCACAATCTTTCCGGATAATGCAGCAGATGGAACACCTCCTGGCCATATAGTGTAATGACCCGCGCAGAAAAGATTCTTGATGGGAGTATCAAAGGAATACATCTTTTTACGGAGAAATGCTCTTTCAGGGTCGTAGGTCCATCCCGCAGAGGCGCCCTCTGAATTCATTGTAAACCTTATTGTAGAGAGAGGTGTGCCTGCATCTTTATATTCAATCTTATCCTTTAATCCAGGAATCAGTTTCTCTGCTGTTTCTACCATATCATTAATTACTTTGTTTTTAAGTGCTCTGTACCGTTCAGGCCTTTCACTCACATTCCCTCCTGTCCCCCAGTAGTTCATCCATTTGTATGATGTGAATGTCTGAAGCACAATTGAGGACTTCCTCTCCGGTGCAAGAGCAGGATTATCTATTGAAGGCGATGTAATCTCAAGCCATGTATTCTGATGGAGGTCAGGGTCGTCACTATCAGTAAGATCCTTTATTTTGTAATCAGGAAAATAAAAAACATGATGCACCTTTAAATATTTCATCAATTCTTCCGGTGGAATATTAACCCCGAGATAGGCTGAAAGAACCGGCTCCGAAACCTCTGCATTTTTAATCTCAGAGAGTTTTTCTTCGGGAAGCCACTCCTTATCAATCAATTCTGTCCAGAGATTCCTGTAATCACCGGTGTAAATAATTTTCTCTGCAGTAATCTTATCATTATTTTTAGTAATCAAACATGTTGCCCTGCCCTTCTTCACTTCAATCCTCTTAACACAGGTCTTAAATCTAACCTCACCACCGGAATTCTTGAACCCAGATACAAGTTTATCCATAAGTGCCTGCAATCCATCGCGATAATACCAGTAGTCCTTTGTCCAGAAGTACCAGAAGCCTGCACCCATAAGAAGCGCCATATTTTTATAGCCCGCATTCCCGAGAAGTGTTCTCAATTTTTCATCCTTCAGATGATTCTCAACAATGGTTTTGAAGGGCTTACTTATCATCTCTTTAAACTCTTTCCTGTATTTTATCCCTAAAATTATGTCTCTTATAATTGAGGATATTTTTTTAATTCCGCTGACAATTGCAGGCGACTCTACATTTATAAATTTTTCAAGAACATCGCAATATTTATCAATATCATTAAAAAGTCCATCAATACCTGCGGCATCGTGGGGAAATGCCCTTTTAAAAGCATCCCTTGCAGAGTTGAGGTCATCCATAATGAAATCAACATCCGGAGCAATAAATCTGTATTTCACCCTTATGAAATCCCTTTCGTCATAAAGATTGAGTTGCTGGAGAATCCTGAAGGTAACCCCGCAGTCCTCAAAGGACTGGTCCCCAGCATCAAAATAAAATCCCTTTCGCCTGAACCCGGACATCAAACCCCCTGCCTGATGATTCTGCTCAAGAAGCAGCACGCGCCTTTTTTCTTTAGCCAGGTAGTTCGCGGCCACAAGCCCTGCAATTCCAGCGCCAATTACAACAACATCATATTTATCCATGAGATAATCTTTTTACCACCTCTTTCTGAATCATCTCATCATCCCAACCCGGATGTTCAGAGCGCAGATAGTTCATGAGACAGTTCTTTTAATTTTTATCTCCCTGTTTTCATTATAACAGAAGAGATATTATTAAAAAAGGAAATATTTGAGCGACAATTTATTCCATTGCATCATCTGGCAGGAGTTTTATTCTCCTGTATTTCCGCCCACTGGCAATACATGGATTCTTTTCAACTCAATGCCCTTTTGAGAGGCATGTATTCTCAATAACTCCGGAGGCTCCTCCATGGGCTCGTCGGAGAGTTTGAAGGTCCCCCAGTGAACGCCGAGGAGTTTACTTGCCTTTAAGTCAATGAACGCCTGAATCGCTTCTTCGGGATTTATGTGAGCAATCTTCATGAACCACCTCGGCTCATAGGCGCCAATCGGTAAGATTGCGAGGTGCGGCGCACCAAGACGCTCGCCAATTTCCTTAAAATGTGAGCCGTAGGCGGTATCACCTGAGTAATACACCCTTGTCCCTGAAGATAAATCCTCCACATACCAGCCAGACCACAAGACCCTGTCGCGGTCACTTAATCCCCTGTTTGAGAAATGAACCGCAGGGACGCAACTTATTTTTAATCCATCGTACTCAATATATTGCCACCAGTCCAGAGCAAGGATCTTTTTCACTCCCCAGGAGTTAAGAAGTTCATCCATCCTTAACGGAACAAGGAAAAGGGGCGAAAATCTCCTATTTAATTCAAGAACTGTCCTTTTATCCAGATGGTCATAATGGCTGTGGGAAATCATCACAACGCTAATCTCAGGGAGGTGAGAAATCTCAATTGGAAGGGGAGTGAGCCGCTTCCTCCCCGCAAAGGATGAGAGTCCTGCGTATCCGTTCAGATTGGGGTCAAAGATGATGTTTCTTCCTTTGAATTGAATTAATGTTGTTGAATGGCCGAGCCAGAAGAGGCGGTATTTATTAAAGGGAGCAGAAAACTCCTCCGGTGCAATCCTTTTAAATGGGGTATTGGCGGAGTCATGTCTGTCAAATATCTTGCTCAGAAGCCATCTCGCTGCCTTAAGCGGTGGGGGAGACTCTACCTTTGCATGGATGTTTTTAAATCCACCCGATTGTCTGTGATGGGCTTTATTGACCCAGGGATAATTCATTATTTCTATTTTCATAGCCTCCTCTCCAATCCCATTTAAAAATAGAGACCAAAACATTAATAAAATGCAACCCTTCCGCCACATTCTGTATATTATAACTTAATCTTGCCCCCTCTGTCATTCCTGCACCACCCTTCGTAAGCATCCTTTTTTTCGTGATAACACTAATGAGAGGCAGGGTGATGGAGGCTCAAAAGTCCATGAACACACTATCGGGGTTTCGGGTGCGGTTCGCAGGAGTAGAAATTACGGGATGGTGAAGCAAGCATTGATGCGACATAGCGGAGCAGAGTTACCCAATCCCCAGGAGCAGGTGGGGAAAGCCCGACCGAGACCATACTCTTTTCTCCTGCGAGAGAGTCGTGGAAGGGGCAGGAATTCCGCAACTTCACTCTTATCTTCTGTGTAGGAATCTTAAGAATATCTTGAATTTCTGTGCTCCAAACAACCCAAATTCCCCGCCTGCGAGGGGCTGGATTGGGTCTCTGCGGGAGCTAAAAGTCGCTGAAGGGTCTTGCTGAACCATCCCTTTCCATAATAACTTCCTGCGACCCCCACCCTGCCTCTCAATGAAATTCATCTTAATTCTATCACGGAATGGAGGATGCTTCCCCACCATTCCCATTGTTAACCAATTTTATTTTTTGGTTGACAATCAAAATAGGATTGCAGTATATTATAAAATCATGAAGATATCAGAACATTTGCAGGATAAAGTTTTATCAGGGGAGGGGCTTTCCCCTCTGGAGGCAGAGGAACTTTTCTTATCAAAAAATGGGGATCTACTGGAGATAATGGTCCTTGCAAACAGGGCACGCGAAAAGTTCAAGGGAAATGAGGTAAGTTTATGCTCAATAATAAACGCAAAATCAGGTCTGTGCCCGGAGGATTGTGCATTCTGCTCCCAATCAATGTATCACAAAACAACCGCTCCTGTCTATCCCCTTGTCACTGTTGAGAAGATACTGGAGAGGGCACAGGAGGCTGAGAGGATAAAGGCGAGGGAATTCTCCATTGTAATAAGCGGTTACGGTCCGGAAAACGAAGATGAAATAAACAAACTGGCTGAGGCAATCTCCTCTGTGGGAGAGAAAACAGCCCTTGAACCCTGCGCCTCCCTCGGCATCCTTACAGAAGAAGCGATGATTACTCTGAAAAAGGCAGGGCTCAAGAATTACCACCACAACCTTGAGACAGCGCGCAGTTATTACCCCAACATCTGCACAACCCACAGTTATGACGAGGATGTGGCAACAGTGAGGACAGCAAAGGAACTTGGCTTCAAGGTATGCTGTGGTGGGATATTTGGAATGGGCGAATCCTGGGAGCAAAGAATTGAATTTGCCTTTACGCTCAAGGAACTTGATGTGGATTCAATTCCGCTGAATTTCCTCAATCCAATTCCAGGCACCAAACTTGAGGGCGCCAACAATCTCAGACCACTTGAATGCCTTAAAATCATCTCGCTCTTCCGGCTTATCATGCCTCAGAAGGACATCTTTGTCTGTGGCGGAAGGGAGGTAAATCTGAGGGACCTCCAGTCAAATATATTCTTTGCAGGTGCAAACGGGATGATGATAGGGGGCTATCTGACCACAAAGGGAAGACAGCCGGAAGAGGACCTGAGGATGATTGATGACCTGGGACTCAAAATCAAGCCACCGCAGGGGATTAAAGATAATAAATGAATAATTACTTTCTTGAGTCACTGGAAAATCTAAAAAGCTCTGGCCTCTTTCGCCATCTCAGGCTCGTTGAATCAGAACAATCAGCAGAAGTTATCCTTAATGGCAGAACTGTCTTGGTATTCTGCTCAAACAACTACCTCGGGCTTGCTAACCATCCCGAACTAAAAAAAAGAGCCATTGAGGCAATCGAAAAATATGGGGTAGGTTCCGGTGCTTCGCGCCTTATTTCAGGGAACATGACCCTCCATGAGGAACTGGAGAATTGTATTGCTGAATTCAAGGGCACTGAATCAGCCCTTCTTTTTAATTCCGGTTATCATGCCAATCTCGGCGTTATACCAGCCCTTGCGGAGAAAGGCGACCTCATCTTGAGCGATGAACTGAACCACGCCTCAATCATAGATGGGTGTCGCCTGAGCAGGGCTGAGGTGGTTGTATATCCCCATCTTGATGCAAACTTCGTTGAACTGGCATTAAAAAAATCGAAACACCGCAGAAAACTTATAGTCACTGACGGCATATTCAGCATGGACGGTGACATTGCGCCGCTCAGGGAACTCGTCCAGTTAAAGGAAAGGTACAATGCCATCCTGATGGTGGATGAGGCACATGCCACAGGGGTAATCGGGAAAAACGGAAGGGGTATTGTTAATTTCTTCAATCTCACAGAATCAGTTGATGTTATGATGGGCACCCTTGGCAAAGCCCTTGGTTCCTTCGGCGCCTATGTGGCAACAAGCAGAGTAATGAAGGATTACTTGATAAATAAAGCGCGGAGCTTCATCTTCAGCACCTCCCTACCACCATCAGTATGCGCTTCTGCAATAGGGGCAATTGAGATTCTAAAAGAAACCCCAGAACTTATTGATACACTCCATAAAAATGTAAGGTATTTTAAAAAGGAACTCAAGGAATTCTACAATGGTGTAGAGGACAATGAAATTCCAATAATTCCCATAATAATTGGCAGTCCTGTTCTCACAATGGATGTCTGCGAACAATTGATAGAAAGAGGAATTTTTGTCCAGGGCATAAGGCCTCCCTCTGTTCCTGAGGGAACATCGCGGTTGCGAATAACCATCACTGCAGGTCATAGAGAAGAACACCTGAAGAGGGCTTTGAGAGCCCTCAGGGAAATACTTGAATTCATCGGGGCCCATCAAAAATCATCTATAAAGATAAGGGCAGGAGCAGGCAAAATTTAATGAAATACAATAAAAGGCGACTCCAGAATATAGACAAAAAGTATATATGGCATCCCTTCACCCAGATGAAGGAGTGGATGAATGAGGATATTTTAATCATAACCCATGGCAGGGGAAATTATATCTATGATATTGACGGAAATAAATACCTTGATGGCGTCTCCTCTATATGGTGCAATATTCATGGACATGCAAACAGAAGGATAAATACCGCATTAAAAAAACAGATTGATAAAATCTCCCATTCCACATTCCTTGGACTTACAAATGTGCCTGCAATTCTGCTTGCAGAAAAACTTGTAAGAATACTTCCCCGGGGACTGACAAAAATCTTTTACTCCGATAATGGTTCAACCGCTGTGGAGGTTGCAATAAAGATGGCATTTCAGTACTGGCAGAATATAGGGAATACGAAAAGGAGAAGATTTATATCACTCAACAATGGCTACCATGGAGATACGCTGGGAGCAGTAAGCGCAGGAGGCATTCCTCTATTCCATGATGTATTCAAACCATTGCTCTTTCCAACCATAAAGGCGCCATCCCCTTATTGCTATCGCTGTGAATTGAATCTCAAATATCCGTCGTGCAAACTTGCCTGTGCGGAGAGAATAGACATAATTGCCAGGGAGAATCCCGATGAGATTGCAGGACTGATCCTTGAGCCCATGGTGCAGGCAGCAGGCGGGTTCATTGTCTCACCACCCGGATATTTAAAAAGGGTTCGCGAGATCTGTTCCGTCCACAGGATTTTACTTATTGCTGACGAGGTGGCAACTGGCTTCATGCGCACAGGTGAACTATTTGCAGTCAATCACGAGCAGGTGATACCGGACATAATCTGCCTCTCCAAGGGGCTCACGAGCGGATACCTTCCCCTCGCTGTGACCGCAACAGGAGAGGAGATATTCTCTGCATTTCTGGGAAGGTATGAAGAATTCAAGACATTCTTCCATGGACATACATACACAGGGAATCAACTGGGCTCCTCAGCAGCCCTTGCCTCCCTTGAACTTCTATTGAAGAAGGATTTTATTAAAGGTGTTAAAAAGAAGATCCGCATTTTTGAGAAGGAACTCAAGAAATTGTGTGAATTAAAACATGTTGGAGAAATACGGCAAAAGGGATTGATGATAGGAATTGAACTTGTAAAGAACAAAGAAACAAAGGAGCCCTACGAACCCTATGAAAGAATTGGCTACAGGGTCTGCAGGGATATTCGCAAATACGGGATTTTCCTCCGCCCCCTTGGCAATGTAATTGTCCTTATGCCGCCATTAACTATAACTGAAAAGGAGATAAAACATCTTGTTCATTCTCTCTATAAGTCCGTAAAATTTATTACCGAGATGACAGATTCACTTACATGAAGGGTATCTTTGTAACAGGAACTGACACAGGAGTGGGAAAGACCTTTGTATCATGCCTCATTGCGGAGGGCTTGAGAGGTGAAGGAATAGATGTTGGTGTCATCAAACCGGTTGAGACCGGATGCAGAAGGAGAAAAGACTCTCTTGTGCCATCGGATGGGAGCATGCTTAAAAGGGCATCTGGGTCCCGTGACCATCTTGACTTGATTGTCCCATACAGGTTCAGGGCCCCACTTGCTCCATTTATGGCAGCAGAACTTGAGAAGAGGAGAATCAGCGTATCTAAAATAAAAAGGTCCTGCATAAAAATTGCGGAAAAACATGATTTCATAATTATTGAAGGAGCGGGCGGATTGCTTGTGCCTGTAACTAAAAGTTATACATTTCTAAATCTGATAAAGGATCTCGAAATTCCAGTAATTATTGTTGCTCTGAACAAACTTGGTGTTATAAATCACCTATCCCTTACGCTCAATTGCCTTGAGCAAAATAGAATCGCGCCCATCTGTATAATATTAAACAACACTGAGCCCGGAAGAGACATTGCGCAGAGGACAAACCTCCTTGCCCTTCAAAAAATTCTCAAAAATACTCCGCTAATAGAAGTGCCATATAATGGCAAAAAAATTTTCCAGAAAAAAATTATTACATTTTTAAAGGACCGTAACCTTATCTGAAGTTTTTGAAGCGTCCTTTGCATTATTTTTCTCTATCCTGAAACTCTCAGGAATTATCCGTCGCTTCTTTAGCCCCTTGAGGAAGACCTCCACAAAGAGAGGGTCAAATTGTGTTCCACTGCATCGCAGTAATTCCTTTGCTGCCTCTTCAATTGAAAGTGCCTTCCTGTATGGCCTGTTCTCTGTCATACAGGTAAAACTGTCAGCAATGTTTAAAATCCTCGCCCCAACAGGTATCTCCTCCCCCTTTTTGCCTTCAGGATATCCGGTTCCATCCCATTTCTCGTGGTGATAATACACATAGGGTGCAATGTCCCTGAGGGCGGTAACGGACTCAAGAATACTCTTCCCGAGCAATGGATGATTTCTGAACATCTGGGTTTCCTCATCTGTAAGTTTTCCCGGCTTGTTCAGCACCTCCAGTCGCATCCCTATCTTCCCTATATCGTGCAGGAGCGCTGCCTGCGTAATTTTCTCTATCTCCGAATCACTCAGGCCCAGATCCTCTGCAAGGTAGCGCGCAAATTGAGTTACCCTCTCAGAGTGGCCACGGGTGTACACATCCTTTGCCTCCAGTGCCTTCACAAGCGCCTGAATCGTCTCATTAAAAGACCTCTGTAATTCGTTGTATAATCTTGAATTCTCCAGGGAAATGGCTGTCCTGTCAGCAAGGAGTGAAACAAATTTACGCTGTCCCTCATTGAATTCCTTTCCCTTTGTAAAGGAGAAGGCAATAATTATACCCCTGAGAATGCTCCTGAATTTGATCCCGACACAGAGTATTGAATAGCACCTGTATTTCCCACTACCTCCCTTGAAAACTTCACCAACCCTCCAGGAGGGAAGAACTACCGGTATATCTTTATTAAGCATATTTTTAATATTCTCAAAATTAATCTCTTTTTTAATTTCTTCAATGTCAATAGTGAAATTGCTGCTGCTCTTTTCATACATGATATCCTCTGTCCCTGGCTCAAAAATCTGTAATAATGTAAGGTCTGAATCCAGCTCGCTATGAACTGTGTTTGTTATGAGGTCAACAATATTTTTTATGTTAAAGGTCTGTGATATTGCCTCACTGATGTTATAAATTGTCAGTGTTTCCTTTAACTGTATGTTCTCAAGTTCAAGTCGTCTCTTTTCAAGGGCGCGCTGGATACATAGAAGAAGATGGTCCATCTTAAAGGGCTTCACGATATAATCAAAGGCGCCCATCTTCATTGCATCAACGGCGCTCTCCACAGTAGCATAACCTGTCATGAGAATTGTGATGGGTCTATTTTTTAATTCCATTAATTTTTCAAGGAGTTCCATTCCGCTCATCCTTGGCATATCAATATCCGCTATCAAAAGAGCGTATGGTGTCTGTTTTATCTTTTCCAGTGCCTCTACCCCATCCGCTGCCACATCAACTATATAATCATTCTGTGTGAGAAATTCTTCAAGAATAATGCGGAGGCCCTTCTCATCCTCTGCAATTATTATTTTTGGTTTATCCGGTGTTATTGAATAACGCATTGTTTAAATATTATACAGGGATTAAAAATTCAAGTCAAAATAAAAGAACCCAACCTCACCCTGAGATTGGGTTCAAGAAATCAAGAAATAATGAAATAAACTTTAAGGTAGGAAAAATTACTTGTTGACTGCTTCTTTCAGCGATTTTCCTGGCTTGAACTTTGGAACCTTTTTCGCCGGAATGTTCACAACTGAGCCGTCCTGAGGATTGCGTCCCTTTCTTGCCTTCCGCTTTGAAACCGTGAAGGTTCCAAAACCCACAAGCGCCACATCCGTGCCCTTTTTCAGTGCTGATGTGATGGTGTCAACAAGCCCGTCAATGGCCTTCTCTGCCGCTGCCTTACTGATTTTGGCAATCTCTGCGATCTTTGCTACAAGATCACCTTTTGATAATTTTGCCATAACAAATCCCCCTTTCTTATAAATTTTTTATAAAACTTTTCATTGGCAAAAAGATTATCAAAAATATTAAGTCCTGTCAAGTATTTTTTTGATTTTATGCCTCTGGCGGAAAAAAAATTACAAACTCCTACGATAAATATAATGTAGATATGATGTAATAAATTAATTATATCTGTTGCAGGAGGAATATATGCTATCAAAGGTCTTAAGCACAGCGGTAATCGGTATTGATGCTGAACTGGTGGAAGTAGAAGTGGATATGGCAGTGGGGCTCCCGCTTTTTCAGATTGTAGGGCTCCCTGACGGTGCAGTAAAGGAAAGCAAAGAAAGGGTTAAGGCAGCAATAAAAAACTCTGGCTACGAGATGCCCGCAAACAGGAGGATCACTGTCAACCTTGCACCTGCTGACATCAAAAAGGAGGGAACATCCTTTGACCTTCCAATTGCCATAAGCATATTGTCCGCATGCGGTATTGTGGATTCAAAACATCTCGGCGAGTATCTCATCGCAGGAGAATTATCACTTGACGGAAAAATTAAATCAATACGGGGGGCATTATCAATGGCTGTTTCCGCCAGGGACATGAAACTCAAAGGCATTATAATCCCTGGAGAGAATGCAATGGAGGCAGGCGTGGTAAAGGGAATTGAGGTAATACCTGTCAGTAACCTGCCGGAGGTGGTGGAATTTTTAAACGACATAAAAAATATTGAACCGGTTGATGTGAATGTAAGTCAATTATTCTTACAGAACACAAAATACGAGATTGATTTCAGTGATGTTCGCGGTCAGGAGCATGTGAAGAGGGCAATTGAAGTGGCAGCTGCGGGTCTCCATAATATTTTAATGATAGGCCCTCCTGGCACGGGGAAAACGATGCTTGCAATGCGAATACCCACAATCCTTCCTGACATGATCTTTGAGGAGGCAATAGAGACCACGAAAATCTACAGCATATCCGGATTGCTCCCTGCAAACTCATCGCTGATTACTCTCAGGCCCTTCAGGGCACCGCACCACACAATCTCAGACGCAGGGCTGATTGGAGGCGGTGCCCACCCAAAGCCCGGCGAGGTAAGTTTAGCCCACAACGGAGTCCTGTTCCTTGACGAACTCCCTGAATTCAAAAAGAATGTCCTTGAGGTCCTGCGACAGCCAATGGAAAACGGCTCTGTCACAATCTCAAGGGCAGCCATAAGTATTGTATATCCCGCAAGGTTTATGCTTGTTGCAGCCATGAACCCATGCCCCTGCGGATACCTCGGAGACCCACAAAAGGAATGCACATGCAATTTAAACGAAATCATGCGATACAGGTCAAAAATATCAGGACCCCTTCTGGACAGAATTGATATTGTCGTTGAGGTATCTCCGGTAAAATACAGGGATCTGAGGAGTGAAGACTCAGGTGAAAGTTCAAAGGAGATACAGCAGAGGGTCATAAATGCCAGGGAGCATCAGTTAAGAAGATTCAAGGGTAAAAAGATTCATTCAAACTCCCAGATGTCTGCAAGGGATATAAGGAAATTCTGTAAAATTGACCCGGAGTCAGAAAGGATCCTTGAACTCGCTGTGGATCGGCTCGGCTTATCTGCCCGTGGCTATCACAGAATATTAAAAGTGGCAAGGACAATAGCGGATCTGGCTAATTCAGAGAGGATAGAACCTGCACACATCTCAGAGGCAATCCAGTACAGGGTGCTGGACAGGGCCCTTGAGCGGGTATAGTTAATTCACCTCTTCTGTATCGTCACATTCAATCTTGTTGACCCGATCTGGATTGTATCACCATTCTTTAATTTTGATGAGATAATTCGCACACCATTTAAAAATGTTCCGTTTGTACTTGAAAGGTCCCGGATATAAACATTATCCTTTGACCACACCTCTATAACCATATGTTTCCTGGAGACATTCGGATCCTTTATGTTGAAGTCACCATCGGACCTGCCGAAAACAGTCCTTGATTTCTTCAGACGAAAAACCTTCTCCCCATTGCCTGCAACCTTTATCTCAATATGCAAATTCTCCGGGATATCTCCGTCAAGGACCTTTTCCTTGCTCGCGATAATTGTTTTTGAATCCGCTCCCTGACCAGCAGGTGCGCCTTCTTTTGGCTTCATTATTCTTTTGCATTTAGGACATCTGATCTTTTTTGACTTTGTTGCCTTTGTCTCATCAATCCTGAGCAGAGATTTACAACAGGGACAGCGAAGGAACATCTATTTTCTCCTCCACAGGCCTTTCAATATGCCGCCCTTATCCGATTGAATCAGGCGCCTTGACTCCTGGGTCTTTGACATAAAGATTCTGTCCGAAGGCGTCACATCCTGTGTGGTCTCTTCCTCATTCTTCTGCTGAGCGGAAGCGCTAATCTTCTCCCTGAGGGGCAGGCGTTGCTTGAGTTCGTAACTCCCTGTTGGCAGATGCTTTTTAAAAAGTTCCTCCAGTTCTTCTCCATTTATTAATTCAACTGGCTTATCATGGACAAAATTGTAACATTCATCAGTAAATTCAGTATTGGTAATAATCATCGCTTTTGTCAACCTCTTCTCCTGGATCTCAAGAAAGGTCTCACGGAGCACAGCAATGCCAACCTTCATCCCCTCTGCCTTCAGAAGAACCCGGAAGAGATACCTGCCCTTGAGGAGTGGGTCCTTCTGCTCTGCATAGGCAGAGAACTCTCTATCGTCCCCCGAAACTCTATTTATGTTAAAATTCATCTTTTCAAGGAGTTTTTTAAAAATATCTACGGTAGACTTTATCTGTATTTCTTCAGCCCTTGTTTCTCCTCTACTGAGGGCATCTATAAATTCCCGAACCGTGCTGTAACGCTCCTTCGGGTCCTTGGACAGTGCCTTGAGAAGGACATAGTCCGTCTGCGGCGGGAGATCTGGCTTTATGCGCGATGGTAATTCAGGGGTATCCTTCAGAATCTTCTGGATAATCAATGAGATGTTGTCTGCCTCAAAGGGCTTTCTCCCCGTGAGAATATAATAGAAGACAATGCCTGTGGAGAATACATCAGAGCGACCATCAATTGCTCCGCCCATTATCTGCTCAGGCGACATGTAACTCGGAGAGCCAAGAATCTGGTATGGCTGTGTGAGGTCTGAATCCATAAGTTTTGCAATACCAAAATCAACCACCTTCACAGAGTCATTTTTATCAATAAGAATATTTGAGGGCTTCACATCCCTGTGAATCACCCCCTTTGAATGGGCATAATCAAGGGCATCAGCAATCTCCCTGCCATACTTGATTGCCTGAGCAAAGGGGATTGTGCCATGAATTTTCCTTAATTCATCCAGACTTGTTCCCTCAATATACTCCATCACAATGTATGGTGAGCCCTTATATTCCCCCAGTTCGTAGATTGTGAGAATATTTGGGTGATTCAACCTGCCCGCTGACTGTGCCTCTCTCATGAACCTCCTCCTGTATTCTTCCTGTTTGTATTCCTCCATCCCGGGATAAAACTGAATCACCTTAATTGCCACTGTTCTTGTAAGTTGGGGGTCCCATGCCTTGAAGATAAGGCCCATTGCCCCCTCAGCAATCTTCTCAATAATGGTAAACCTATCAATACTCTCGGGTACGGGCATTGATTAGAGTATATATTAAGATAGCGTTAATTGTCAAATGGAATAATTGCATTCACCCATTGCGGTTAAATAAGCTGCAGTGGACAGGACCCCGTTGCGGAAATAAAAAGGGGCACCTTTTAAGTGCCCCTGAAGTTTGGAAAGACTAAAGATTATTTTAGAATTCAATTGCTGGCTCTGAGGCACCTGTGATGTCAATCTCACCGGTGTAGGCACCACTGCACTGCACTTTGCCGTCGCATCCTGCTGGCGGTGTTCCTCCTCCACTGCCGCCATCAAATGTAACTGTAACAGACGAACCGCCTGCAGAAACTGTGATTGTGCCCGAAACTGGCTCCATCCAGCACGCTGATGGGTCAATTACAACATTATTGATTGCAACCGAGACCTTGCCCTGTTTTGTGGTTCCAAAGGCGCCATTACCATTAATTGTTGCATTAAACTCATAATTTCCTAAATCCTTCATGGTGATTGTCTCATCAAAGTAGATGTAACCAACATCTGTTGGGTCTGAATCATCAGCACCAGTGATGTCCATTGTCTGCTTGATGGTTGCACCGGTGCCTGCCGGAGAGAGAGTTATGTTATAGGAACCATAGACAAAACCCTTTCCAGCTGTTACATCAATTGTCATGGTAATGGTTAAATTACCGCTGGAATCACCTTTCGCATCAATCTGGACAGAACCGTTGGCTGCCGGCTCATCGGTGGATTCCTTGCAATTATTAAAGGTCATCTTGCAGGTCCCTGAGCTCTGGCTTCTGGAGCACTCAAGTGTCACTGAGCCACTAATCTCACACTGTCCGGTACAGGTATAATGGTTCGGGTCTTCTGAACACTGAAAATCACCCATCTGCAGTGTACCAAGCCTGGAGCCCTTCAGAACCGGAATCCTCAATGACTTCACAGCGTTCATCATCCCCATATCAAAACCACCTGAAAACTCCATCCCCATCTGGCTCATTGCAACAGCGGTTCCCACTGAGTCCGCAAGAATTTCTGGGTTGCTCACATCTGCCGGCTGGAGTTTGTCTAACTGGCTCTTTGCTGATGGTCTTTCCCCATCCTTATCACCACCACACCCTGCCACAATGATACCGCCTATGAGCAGTACCAGTAAAATTGGTATTACATTTTTCATAAATTCTCCTCCTTTCTTTAATATTTACATATTACCTTTCTACACTCTCCCTGTCTGTGATTTATATCACATTCATGCATTTTATTCAATAACTTTTATGGGCTCAAGGCGATTCCTGATTTGAACAGTGACTATTGAACCTGCAATTGCACCAGCAGGATTCAATGACTTCTCTCTCGTGACCCCGATGTAATCATCCACACCCACCTCAAAATTTTCTCCCGGAATATTGTAGTTTCCGCTATCAGCCACGGTCTCCCTGAAATTCCTTGTCTCAATCTCAGCGCTTGTTGCATATCCGTAGGGAGACCACAGCACTGACACGGAACCTGATGCCTTAACCGTCGTGGGCGTATCCGCAGGGTTTCCTATCTTGATTGTATGAATCTCCGGACCTGTAATTGTTACTCCTTTAACAGAATCGCTGGCACGAATAACATTTATTGTATATTCCCTGCTGTAGCCAGAAATGGAGGTTGCCCTGTAAATTCCATTCTTGTCGTGCTGAATCACCAGGTCTTTCCCGCCAGCAGTGACTGTCACTGATGCATCTGTGACCGGCCTTTGATTCATGTCCCATACCTTTATTACGATATCTGTAGTAAAGTCCTCTGTGTCCTTTGCCGCCGAAAACCTTTCCCTGGCAGATATTACTGCCTCAACCTTTAATGTCCTTGAGCCGGTTCCTTCATTATTAACCACCCCCTCTGACTCAGTTCCACAGGAAAGGATACCAAACAGAAGCAATATGCCAGAAAATATAATCTTTTTCATCTTCCTGAACTATTTTTGAAATTCTATCAAGTTTAATAAAAATTTCAATTAATTTTTGTGAAAAATTTTTTAACTCCATACGATAAATATAGTAGAAGGCAAAAGACCCGTTTTCAGGAGGTGTTTATGGCAGAGATCAGTTCAGTTGGCAGGAGTATTAATAAGTTAATGGATGCAATCGGGCTTCATGACAGCATCGGGGATGCTGTTGGAGCAATTGTTGACCTTCAGCGTGGTGACAGGGCTGGCTTTATCAAGAACATGCAGGACCTCTATGATGATGTCAACAGATTCCTTGAGAAGAAACTTCTGGGCAAAAATTTCATCGGGAAAATTGCAAAATACGCATCCGTTCCAAAGAAAAATTCAGCGGGATTAAAGAAGGCAGTCAAATTCCTGGCACCATTTGTTAAGAAATTTACAAAATTCAAAGCGATGGGCCTTCTCAATCCGCAATTATTGGCTTCAACTATCCTCCTCTCAAAGATCCTTGACATGACAAAGAATCTGAAAGAAGCCGGCTCAGGGGCCTCCGGAGGTGTCCATCGCACACAGAGTGCTTCCATAATAGCAGTAAGCAGAGAGGACATTTCCGCAAAGGTTGACTCAGCTCAGAAAGCCACCGCATCAACGAGTGCAGGAGAAAACTCTCCTGTAAAATTATCCGGTAGTATTGAGGAGAGAATAATGCTTGCCCTCACCGGCGCATTGAAGGACAACAGGGATGAGATGGAAAATCTATTAAGAGACATTGAAAAACTTGGCTCAAAAGCAAACATGACTGATAAGGACAAAAATGACCTTCAGGTCATGCAGATTAAACTCCAGGTGGCAATAAGCAGGCGCAACGAGATGGTAAGCACTTTGAGTAATATTATGAAGACCTTCAATGAGATGAACATGGCAACCATCAGAAATATAAGGATATAAGGAGGACACTTATGGAGACAATGGAACTCAATAAGAGCGAAGAATTATTAACCCTTGATAAGATTGTAAGATATGTGCAGGGAGAAATCACCCTTGCGGAACTTGAGGGAATAGATGAATCACAGTTATACACCATCGCAGAGATTGGCTATGTCCTGATGGAGGAAGGAAAACTTGAAGAGGCAAGAAAAATCTACGAAGGGCTTATTGAACTCTCCCCGGATGAGTACTATTTCCATTCTGTCCTTGGCGCAATTTATCAGCGACTTAATGATAACGAAAAGGCACTGAAGGAATATGACCGGGCAATATCATTGAATCCTGATGATATACCGTCCATCGTAAACTCAGCAGAAATTCTGCTACATACAGGGAAATTACTTGAGTCCTCCGAGCGTTTAAAAAAGGCAATCCTTCTGGATAAATCTGGAACTGACCCCTGGGCTCTGCGAGCGCGGGCACTGGTAGCAATTATCGGAAATATACTGAAGGAGAAAGCGAAGGCATAATGGCTCTCCCTTTTATCTCCTCCCTGACAGGGGCTATGGGGAAATTTTTCCGTAGCCCCATCTCTTCAATTACAAAACATCCCGATATAATCCTTGCAATTCTTGTTGTCTCTATCCTCGGGATGATGATTGTCCCTCTCCCAGCATTCATCCTTGACATCTTTTTAACGCTCAACATAACCTTTGCGATGATTCTTATTGTGTCATCCCTTTATATACCTGATGCAATAAGCATTGCCTCATTTCCAACGCTCCTTCTTCTGACCACCCTGTTCCGGCTCTCCCTGAATGTTTCAAGCACCCGCCTCATACTTTTAAATGGCTATGCTGGAGAGGTTATCAACTCCTTTGGAAGATTTGTTGTACAGGGAAATTATATTGTGGGCGGAGTAATCTTTTTAATTCTGACGCTGATTCAGTTCATAGTTATTGCGAAGGGTTCTGAGCGGGTCGCTGAGGTCTCCGCAAGATTCAATCTGGATTCCATGCCGGGCAAGCAGATGAGCATAGACGCTGATTTGAGAAATGGTGCCATCACCATGGAAGAGGCAAAGAATCTCCGGCGGGAACTTGAACGAGAAAACCAGTTCTATGGAGCCATGGACGGAGCAATGAAGTTTGTGAAGGGCGATGCCATTGCCGGGATTGTCATCACAGCCGTAAATATAATTGGAGGACTTGCCATAGGGGTGATTCAAAAGGGGCTTCCACTTGATACTGCTTTAAAAAAATACACAGTCCTCACAATTGGTGATGGACTCGTCTCACAGATTCCATCCATCATAATATCAACAGCAGCCGGAATTGTTGTCACAAGGGTTGCATCAGGTGAACAGGAAAGTAATATCGGTAGGGAAATAGGCCTTCAACTTACAAAATACCCCGTCGCACTTACAATTGTATCATCCCTCCTCATACTCTTATCTCTCCTTCCCGGCTTACCAAAACTCCCCTTTTTCCTTATGGGCTGTTTCATTGCCCTGGGCGGATATAAACTGATAAAGAGCAGAAAGATTATAGAAGACAATAAAACATCTGAAGAAAAAAGACCAATCCCTGGTGTGCTCCAGCCGGTCTCTGTTTCTGCACCCCAAAAGCTTATTTCGGACAGAAAGGAGTTTGAAAAGGGGATAAAATATATTGGAGAGGAGGTATTTTTCAAACTTGGGATTCAGGTGCCTGAACCCTTAGTAATGATAAATGAGGACAATTCTTTCATAATAAAGATATACGAAAATACTGCCATATCAGTGGCAATTCCTGAGAACTCAGTTCTTACAGCGGAAGACCCTGAGATAATAAATAGGTATGGAATAGGAGCTGAGTCCTCTTTTGTCCTTTATGGAAGAGAGTACTCCTTCCTGAGGGCAGAGCATGGAGAAAATCTCAAAAGACTCGGACTGAGTGCATTTGAAAGGGAGAATATTCTCCTCTTTCTTCTGCGCGAGGCGCTGTTCAAAAACGCAGAGAAATTTATTGGAATCCATGAGGTTCAGATAATGTTAGATGGACTCTCAACATTCTACCCTGCTCTTGTGAGGGAGGTCGTTCCGGGCATCATCACGATGCCAGCGCTCACAGACATCCTGCGACGACTCCTCTCAGAAGGGGTATCTGTAAGGAATCTTCGCCTCATTCTTGAATCAATTGCAAAGCATGGCCCCACAGAGAAGAACACCGCTTTACTCACAGAACTGGTTAGAAGGGATTTGAAAACAGAGATCAGCGAGACCTTCAGTAACGGAACCAAGGAAATACGAGCATATATTCTGAGCCCCTTCCTTGAGTCCCAACTTCTGGATTCAATCTCCGGAAGTAATGGGAACATGATGTTATCTCTTGACCCGGAACTTGCAAATAATATCTTTGAGTCCGTTGAAGAAAACTGCAGCCCATCCTCAAACAAAAGAGTTATAATCTTAACCCAGCCGGAGATCAGGTTACTCTTCAGGAATTTTATCATCCGAAAATTTCCTGATATTACTGTCATTTCTTATGATGAACTTGACCCTGAGTATGTCGTCCAGCCAATCGGGGAGGTTGGAGTAAGGGAAGGATAAATCCTTCTTGCTAATTATCCATTTATATGCTATAAAATTGAGTTATGAGAGGGAAATTCCATGTTGCCTCGGAGGAAGACATCCTCAGCGGAAAGGTCACTGACGTTTACTTCTCGCGAACGCTTGAAATTCTCAGGGCAAAGAAGATTGACAAACATGTAGTTATGGAGATAAGAACGCGCTCCCTGCCACATAACTGGGAGTGGGGGATCATTGCTGGTGTGGAGGAATTGATTCGCCTCCTTGAGAACAAAAAAATAACCCTGGACATTATCCCTGAAGGAACCCTATTTCATCCGGGCGAGCCAGTGGCTGAAATCAGCGGAATGTACCAGGATATCTCGGTTTTTGAGACAGCCATCCTGGGGCTTTTGTGTCAGGCAACAGGCATCGCCACAAATTCCGCACGCTGCAGGGTAGCAGCAGGAGACAGAACCATCCTGAGCTTCGGCGCACGGAGGATGCATCCTGCAATAGCACCCATGATTGAGCGCTCAGCCTACATTGGCGGTGCTGATGGTGTCTCCACCCTTGTGGGCGCTGAACTTATAGGAATTGAGCCATCAGGAACAATGCCTCATGCCCTCATCCTGATTCTTGGAGATACGCTCAAGGCAATAGAGGCATTTGATGAGGTCATTGACAGAAAGGTCAAGCGCATTGCTCTAATTGACACACTTCAGGATGAAAAATTTGAAGCGATAAAACTTGCTGAAGCAATGGGGAGGAACCTCTTTGCAATTCGATTTGATACGCCCACATCACGAAGGGGGAACTTTGTGGATTTAATAAAAGAGGTGCGGTGGGAACTTAATCTCAGGGGCTTTGACCATGTGAAGGTCTTTGTGAGCGGAGGAATTGATGAGGCAAAAATTCGCGAATTGAATGAAGTGGTGGACGGCTATGGCATCGGAACATGGCTTTCAAATTCCCCAACAATCGACTTTGCCATGGACATTGTTGAGATTGATGGAAGACCATTTGCAAAGCGGGGAAAGGAATCGGGAAGAAAATTCCTGTATAGATGCGAAAAATGCTGGACAACCATGATAAAATCGGCTAAATTAAAAAATTTAAAATGCAGTTGTGGAGGAAGATTAATAAGTTTGATAGAGAGATTTGTTGATAATGGTAAGATTGTGAAGGAGATACAACCACCACAACAGATAAGAAAATATGTGCTGGAACAATTAAAAAAATTAAGGAAGGAGGAAGTTAAATGAAGATTACTCTAACAGTAATAAAGGCAGATATCGGGAGTATTGGTGGTCACATAACTCCAAGCAAGGCATTGAAGGAGGCAGTAAGGGATTTTATTGTTAAGAAGGGAAAAAATATTATTATTGATTTTTATATTGGTTCAACGGGGGATGATATTTCAATATTGATGAGTCATACCAATGGTGTATGCAGTGAAAAGGTTCACAAACTCGCCTGGGACGCCTTCAAGGCAGGGACTGAAGTGGCAAAATCTCAGGGACTCTACGGGGCAGGACAGGATCTGCTCAGGGAGGCATTCGCTCAGAACATAAGGGGAATGGGACCTGCCATCGCGGAGATGGAGTTTGAGGAGAGGCCAAATGAGCCCTTCCTCCTCTTTATGGCTGACAAAACAGATCCAGGTGCTTACAATCTCCCGTTATATCTTGCCTTTACTGACCCTATGTTCTGCTCAGGATTGATATTAAGTACAAAGATGTCAAAGGGCTTTGAGTTTCACATCATGGATGTAGAATATACAAAGGCAGACAGAATCATAAAACTTAATGCACCGGAGGAAATCTATGATATAGCCGCTCTCCTGAGGGATAATGAGCGATTCGTTGTTGAGGCAATATATTCCAGAGATTCGGGAGAACAGGCGGTATCCGTAAGCACAACGCGCCTGAGAAATATCGCTGGCAAATATGTTGGCAAGGACGACCCTGTAATGCTCGTCCGAACTCAGGGAGCGTTTCCCGCAACGGGCGAGGTCCTTTCGCCTTTCAGCATCGGACATTATGTGGCTGGCTTTATGCGCGGGAGTCACAGCGGACCGCTGATGCCAGTGAAGCGCGATTCAACGGTATCATATTTTGATGGACCTCCGGTGGTATCAGCCCTCGCCTTCTGCGTCCACAATGGAAAACTTACGGAACCTGCCGATGCCTTTGACCATCCCTTCTGGGATTATGTTCGCGAGAAGGTTGCCCGCAAATCAATAGAGATAAGGGAGCAGGGCTTTTCTGGCTCTGCCATGCTCCCCTATTCTGAACTTGAATACGGCGGAATTGTAGAAAAATTGAAGATACTGGATAAGAAATTTACCTTGAGGAAATAATTATTTCTTTTTCTTTGTCTTTGCTCCTGACTTCTTGAGGTCCTCAATCTTCTTCTTCAGTTCTGCATTTTCCGCCTCAAGTTGGGACTTTTCTGACTGGAGCGATTGAATTTTCGCCTCAAGTTCTGCCTTCACCCTGTCCGCCTCTGCCTTGATGGCGGAATTATCGCTCTGCAGTTGTGTTACCTGCGCCTTGAGATCTGAGATCTCCTTCTCCTGCTTCTTACAGCATCCAGCAAGAAGCACCATTGTAACCCCCGTTACCATTGCCATTGTTAAAATTCTCTTCATTCCTATACCTCCTTTTAATCTCTATATTCCGTTGAAAAAACTTAAGAATAAATCTATAATAGAATCATGAGATTGTCAACAACTTTGAAGGAGGCAAAATACTACAGGAAACTCTCAAACAATGATGTCCGATGCCTTCTCTGTCCTAAACTCTGTACTATTAAAGATGGCGAAAGTGGCTACTGCTCCATCAGAAAAAACATAAGTGGCGTCCTCTACTCAATTGCATATAACTCCGCTTCCGCAATCCACATGGACCCTATTGAGAAAAAGCCACTCTATCACTTCTATCCGGGCAGTGAAATCCTCTCTCTGGGAACTGCGGGCTGTAACCAGAGATGTCTGTTCTGTCAGAACTGGTCCTTAGTTGAAGGAGATGTTCCTGAACCAAATATCACCCCGGAGGAGGTAGTGAAATCAGCAAAGCGGCTAAACTCCATTGGCATTGCATACACATACAATGAGCCCCTCATCTGGTATGAATTCGTCCTTGATACTGCCTCTCTCGCGAAGGAGAATGGACTGAAAAATGTACTTGTAACAAATGGAGAGATTAATCCGCAACCCCTGAAGGAATTGCTCCCTTACATTGATGCAATGAATATTGACCTTAAGTCAATTAACGACAAATTCTACAGAGATATCTGCGATGGCAATCTGAATACAGTAAAAAAAACAATAGAGAGGTCCTTTAGAATGTGTCACATTGAACTCACAAACCTCCTTGTCACTGAAAAGAACGACTCTGAGGAAGAGATAGAGGCACTGGTGGAGTATGTTGCTTCATTGAGTCCGGATATTCCCCTGCACTTTTCAAGATACTTCCCCCACTACAAAATGGATGCGCCACCAACGCCCATTGAAAAACTACTCATGGCTTACGAAATAGGCAAAAAAAAACTTAAATATGTGTATCTGGGGAATGTATGGTGCGAGAAAGAGAGCAATACATACTGTCCGGAATGCAACCACCTCCTGATTAAACGCGCTGGATACAATACAAAGATTGTGGGACTTGACGGAAAAAGGTGCGAGAAGTGCGGAAATGAAATAAATATAATTTTGTAAAATATTTGCTTGAACCTTCATTTTGGGGTAAACTCAAAGCGTGAAAACCTTTGAAGCTACTAATTTTTTCATAAAACAGGCGTCTAAAATAATGGGGCTATCTCCTCGTATCGAAAAACTCCTGCTCCAGCCGAAAAGGGAGGTCCGTGTAGAAATCATCCTTGAGAGGGAAAATGGACAGATTGAACTCTTTACCGGCTACAGGGTCCAGCATTCCAATATTCGCGGGCCAATGAAGGGCGGGCTCCGCTATCATCCCTCCGTTGATGAAGATGAGGTTCGGGGGCTCGCATCATTGATGACATGGAAGACATCCCTCCTGGACCTCCCCTTTGGCGGCGCAAAGGGCGGCATTGCCTGCGACCCATCAAAATTGACGGAGAGGGAACTTGAAACCCTCACGAGAAAATTCGTCCAGAATATCTACGAAATAATCGGACCCTATGTTGACATCCCGGCGCCGGATGTCAATACAAATGCACAGGTAATGGCATGGATTATGGATGAATACTCCAAATTCAGGGGATTTTCGCCAGCAGTGGTAACCGGCAAGCCTGTTGACCTCTTCGGCTCATTAGGCAGGGAGGAGGCAACAGGCAGAGGTGTTGCCTTTATAACGGATCTACTGCTTAAGGATCTTAATAAAAGATGGAAGGAACAGAATGTTGTGATTCAGGGGTTTGGAAATGTGGGCATGCACGCTGCACACTTTATTGATAATTATGGTGGAAGAATCATTGGGGTGAGCGATGTGAATGGAGGTTTATTCAAAAGTGATGGACTCAATATCCAGGAGTTAATAAAATATGCAAAAAAGAATAAAACCATCAAGGGATATCCGGAAGGAACTCCTGTTTCAAATGAGGATCTTCTTGAACTGGAGTGTGATATTCTGATTCCTGCCGCACTGGGTGGTGTGATTACGGAAGAAAATGTAAAAAGGATTAAGGCAGGGATTATTATTGAGGGAGCAAACTCACCGATTACTCCTGGAGCGGATAAAATTCTCTCGGAGAATGGCAAAATAATAGTCCCGGACATACTCGCAAATGCCGGTGGTGTCACCGCATCTTATTTTGAATGGACTCAGAACATCCAGCAGGTGAAATGGACTCTTGAAGAAGTAAATACGCGGCTTGAACATATCATGCAGAAGGCATACAGGGCTGTGATTGACCTCTCCAGAAATAAAAAAATAACACTCCGTGAAGCCGCATACATAATTGCCCTGGGTAAGGTGGGAAAATCACTTGTATTGAGGGGTATATAAATGGCGGATAGGAGAAATTTAATTGAACTTGTAGAAAATATTCCTCTCTTTAAAAACTTTTCCAGAGAGGACTGTAAAAAAATCTGCGAGATGGGCAAATTGATAAACTTAAAGGCAGGAGAAAAAGTTTTTAGCGAAGGGGACCGGGACGATTCCCTTTACATTATCCTCAAGGGAAAGATAAAAATAGTTAAATCAAGAGTAGATAAATATATCCTCCTCGCAGAACTTGATAATGGGGACTTTTTTGGAGAAATGGAGATTTTACATCCATCAAAATCCGGCAGAACAGCCAGTGCGGTAGCAGGCACTGATGCGGAATTGCTTAAAATTACAAAAGATGAGATAGATAAGGCAATAAATAACTCCCATCTCTATGCCTTTAAACTTGTACACTTCTTTGCAAAAGTCCTCTGCGAACGCCTGCGGAGAATGGATGAGGCATACACTCAACTCTTTCTTGAGCAGAAGGGGGAGAATAAAATAGACGAATTAAAGCATTTTCGTGAAAAACTGATCAAGGAATGGGGATTTTAATCATCCCTTATCGTTCTCATATTTGAGAACAATGAGATTTTCATTAGCGAGGCGGAGACGCTTGCATAGAATCTGCGTAAGGTTTACATAAAGTTTGAGTGAAAGAGGTATATCTTTGCTGAGAATTTTTTTCAGTTCATCGCCATCTATCTCCATTAGTTCCGTATCAACAGCCGCCACAACAGTAGCAGAGCGAGGGTAACCATCAATGAAGGACATCTCACCGAAGAAATCAAAATCAACAAGGGTTGTGAGCGTTCTTGTCTGTTTATTCTTGAGCATCTTACTTATCCTCACACATCCCTTTTTCACAATGTATATAGAATTACCCCTTGAGTTTTCCTCAATGATTATCTCTCCCTTAGGGACCTTCCGGTTCTTGATAATTCTGTTAATTTTAATCAATTCCAAAGATGTAAGTCCCTTAAAAAGAAAGATTTTCCTCAAGACCTCTATATTTTCCATAAGTCACCTTCCAGATTTTTATTGTCCCTCTTTATAACAGATTTAAATATATTTGTCAAATAGTAAATAATGACGGTATAATTATTTTTATGCAGAAAGAGATATTCTGGATAAGAATACCTGCCTCAACATCAAATATAGGACCCGGCTTTGATACGCTGGGACTGGCATTAAAAATCTATAATGAGATTGAAATTTATGAAATAAATAAAAATAAGAATTTTAAAATAGAGTATGTATATCCTGTCAATATAGGGATAAAGCCAGATAATAATTTATACCTTAAGGCATATAAAGTAGCATGCTGGTCCCTGGGAGTGGAAGAAACTGGCTTTTATGCAAGGATTCATAACAGAATTCCCATTGGCGCTGGTCTTGGCAGTAGCGGGAGTGCTGTGATTGGCGGAGTGATCACTGCCTTCCTCTTCGCCAGAAGAAAGATTGACACAGAGGAGGTGCTCAATATAGCAATAAAAATTGAAAGACATCCAGACAATATAACCCCCTGCCTCGTCGGTGGATTTACTGTCTCCAGTGTTGTGGATAACAATGTATACTTCCAAAAATTCAGAGTAAATTCGGGTTTGAAAGCCGTCGTTGTCATACCGGACTTTATTCTAAAAACAAAGAAGGCAAGAAGGATCCTTCCGGACAAATTAAAACTTAAGGATGTCATTTTTAATATAAACAGGGTTGCCTATCTTGTCAGTGCTTTTGCAAAAAATGAATTCAAAGATCTTCAATGGGCTTTTTATGACCGGCTCCACCAGCCAGCAAGAAGCAAACTTGTCCCCGGGCTTCATGAAATCATACACTCAGCAGAATCCGCAGGAGCACTGGGATGCTTTCTCAGTGGGGCAGGACCATCGGTTGTGGCATTATGTCTCAGCAACGCAGAAAAAATTGGAAGATCAATTGTGAAGGTCTGGAAGGAGTTTAACATTAATTCAAAATTTATTGTAACTGGAATTGATAACAACGGAGTAAAAATTGTAAAATAATTGTTATGAAGAAGAATTTTATACAGGTCTTTACAACCGGTGATAATAAAGAACTTCTGGAAAAGATTGCGGATGCACTGGTGAAGGAGAAACTTGCTCAGTGCGTCCAGATCCTGGGACCAATAAAGAGCATTTACAGGTGGAAGGGAAACATTGAACGGACAAATGAATGGCTATGTATTATAAAATGCACTGAGAAGAATTACAAAGGGGTCGAGAAAAAAATTAAGGAATTACATACCTACGAGGTGCCGGAAATTGTTGCAATGCCAATCGTCTCAGGAAACCCTGATTATCTGAAATGGCTTGCCGAAAATAATTCCCATCCGAACAGAGATAATAAAATTCTGTGAAACCATTGGTTTTGATTACATGGGAGCAATTATCTGGCAGAAGGTCACAACCTGTAATACAACAGGTGGAGCAACTGTAATGGGTTCTTCCCCGTATCCCAGAAACGGCATCCTTAAACTTGATTACGAATTCATTTTAATATTTAAAAAATATGGGAGACCACCAAAAGTGAGTAGAGAAACTTTAAATACAAATCTAAATTTTTAGATCTTCAACATCAGATTGCACAAAACAAAGTAGCGTGAGAGTAAAAATCACAAGTGAAGAAATCCGTAAACTCTTAGATATAGAGACACCAGAATTTCCTAAATATGTATCGCCATTGATTAATTTAGCAAATCAATATGCGCAGGTAACACGTCCAAAAGTGGTCGGCAAGATGAGTGAACTTAAAGTGAATGAGGGACTGGAAGTGGATTATGGGGAATTGATGGACTAAATCTCTTTTACCTCAATCCCCACTGCCCCGGCAGTGAGCATCTCTTCAATCGCCTTTTCGCTGTCCCCGGGATTGACATCCACTCCCTTTATTGCATCCATGAGAAGGAATGTGGTGAAGCCAGCCTTCAGTCCATCAAGCACTGTGTTCTTGACGCAGTAGTCCGTTGCCAGTCCTCCCACAAAGATACGCCTCACCTTACCCTTTCTGAGCATGTCCTTAAGCTGAGTTCCTTGAAACCCAGAATATGCCTCTTCTTTAACCTTTGTTGCCTTGGATATTATCCTCGCATCTTCCGGCAATCTCAAATCAGGATGAAACTCAGCACCGGTGGTCTTTTGAACACAATGGACGGGCCAGATTCCACCAAATTCCTTGAAGGAACGGTGTCTTGCGGGATGCCAGTCACGGGTAGCAAAGAGGGGTAATTTTTTTGCTCTAAATTTATCAATATATTCGTTAAGCACAGGAATAATCTTATCCCCCTCAGGCACAGCAAGAGCACCTCCGGGACAGAAGTCCCTCTGCACATCCACCACTATCAGCACATCTTTCTCTGTTAATTTTACCTTCATATTATTTATTATACCATAATCTATATATTCTTGACACTCAAGAAAAATCCTGTTATTTTTTATCTTCTGGTGACAGAGCCAAAAAAAATAAGGGTTCATCTGATAATATCCGGGATTGTCCAGGGCGTTAACTTTCGCTATTATACACGCGAAACCGCGAAGCGACTCAATCTCACCGGATGGGTAAAGAATTTGCCTGATGGAAGGGTTGAAGCGCTGGCAGAGGGAGATGAAAAGGCAATTGATGAGTTTATAGAATGGTGTAAACACGGACCTCCCAGCGCAAGAGTTGATAAGGTTGAAGCAAAAAAGGGAAAATATACCGGTGAATTTAAGGATTTTAAGATTGACTACGGATGGTATTGAGGAGGAGAAATGAAGATCAAAAGAATTATTGCAAGAGAAATACTGGATTCCAGGGGAAATCCCACAGTGGAGGTGGATGTAATTCTAAAAAATGGCACCCTGGGCAGGGCAGCGGTTCCATCCGGTGCATCCACAGGAACCCATGAGGCACTTGAACTCAGGGATGGCGACAAAAAAAGGTATCTCGGGAAGGGCGTATTGAAGGCGGTTGAGAATATAAACAAAAGGATTGCGCCGGAGTTAGTAGGATTGGATGCGGAAGAGCAGAAGAGGATTGACAGATTAATGTTGAAACTGGATGGAACAGAGAATAAATCAAACCTCGGAGCCAATGCCATCCTCGGCGTCTCCCTGGCGGTTGCAAGGGCATCAGCAAATTGCAAAAAGATTCCGCTCTATAAGTATCTCGGCAGAACAAAGGCAAGGGTACTGCCTGTCCCTCTGATGAATTTCATTAATGGCGGAAAACACGCAAACAACAATCTTGACTTTCAGGAATTCATGATAGTCCCCTGGGGAGCAGAGCGATTCTCTGAGGCTCTCAGGATGGGGGTTGAGGTATTCCATCAGATCAAAAGGATCCTCAACGAGAGGGGAACCTCAACAGCAGTTGGAGACGAGGGGGGATTTGCACCGAATTTTAAGGACCACAGAGAGGCGCTCAATGTGTTATTAGAAGGAATAGAGAAGGCAGGTTATAAACCGGATGAGGAGATTGCAATTGCCCTTGACCCTGCTGCCAGTGAATTCTACAACGCAGATAAAAAGGTATATGTCCTTAAATCGGAGGGAAAAGAACTACCACCGGAAGAGATGATTGATTATTATGAAAAACTCATTGAGGAATTTCCTATAGTATCCATTGAGGATGGCCTTGCTGAGGAGGACTGGGACGGCTGGAAGAAAATGACCGAACGGCTGGGCAAAAGAATTCAACTTGTGGGGGATGATATATTTGTCACCAATCCTGTGCGTCTTAAGAGGGGAATTGAGAATGGCATTGCAAATTCAATTCTTATAAAATTAAATCAGATTGGCACACTTACAGAAACACTTGAGGTCATTAAGAGAGCCCATGGCGCAGGATATACAACAGTGATATCCCACAGAAGTGGGGAGACAGAAGATACCACAATTGCTGACCTCGCTGTAGCAGTGAACGCAGGGCAGATCAAGACAGGGTCCGCATCAAGGAGCGAGAGAATTGCTAAATATAATCAATTGCTCAGGATTGAAGAGGAACTGGGAGATTCAGCGAGATTTGCTGGAAAAGAGGCTTTCAGGAAGAGGAATGGATGATGAAGCCCATTGTGTGTGTAGTTGGCAGATCCGACACAGGCAAGACAACACTCATTGAAAGATTGATTCCTGTCCTTGTGAAACGGGGCTACAAAATTGGAACACTCAAACACGATGTCCACGGCTTTGAGATGGATAAAGAAGGCAAGGATACATGGAGACATAAAAAGGCAGGCGCCAGAGCAACATTGATCTCATCCTCCACCCGCATTGGATTCATAAGCGATGTTGATGAGGAACTGGATCCATTCCAGCTGGTGAGGAAATTTTTTGCTGATGTTGACTTAATTATCGCAGAGGGATACAAAAGAACAACCCTGCCGAAGATAGAGGTCCACAGGGATGAAATAAGCAAGGAACTTCTATGCCTCCCGCAGGAGAATCTTATTGCTCTTGTTAGCGACACAAAGCGCCTTCCTCAGGTCCCCACAGTAAAATGGGACGAAATAGAGAAATTGGCGGACATAATTGAGGAGAAGGTAATAAAGCCATATCCTGTCAATGATATTGAACTTGAGGTAAATGGGAAAACCATACCTCTCAAGCCCTTTGTTGCTGACATGCTCTCGGGGATGCTATTCGGCTCCGTCTCTGCCCTCAAGAACTGCGAGGACGCAAGGGAAATTTCTATAAAAGTAAGAAAAAAATAAGTCTAAGGAAGAAGACTCTGTAAAGCTGAAGGGATTTGCACCGATCTCCAGATATACCCTCTCCTGCGGGAGGAACAAATCCCGGTGAGTTCACCTGCTTTAATCTTTAATGGAGCTGAAGGGATTTGAACCCTCGACCTTCCGCACGCCAAGCGGACGCTCTCCCACTGAGCTACAGCCCCAAACAAATTCCAGAGTTCATCCATTCTGAACGTCTGGATTTTGCCCGCCAATATATTACTCTTCTTCCTCACTAACAGGTGGTGGAGGGGCTTTCACAGGTGGCTTTTCTGGAGCCTTTTTCTTCTGAACCCTTGCCTTTTTCGTTACTCTCGCTTGCTTCTTCTGTACTTTCTTTTTTACTGCCCTTGCTTTTTTCCTTAAATTACGGCCCCTTTTAGGATTTCTTTTTGCCTTTCTTTTTGCCATAAAGACCTCCGATGGGTTTAGTTTAATTATAATAAATTCATATATCCTGTGTCAAGATTTTATAGATTATTTTCTGTTTTTCTCTATCTGAATAAGTATCTCAGCCACTGCATTGTACAACTCCTCAGGAATCTCCTCTCCCACCCCAACCCTGAAGAGGGCATGAGCGAGGGGAACATTTCTCATAACCGGGATCCCATTCTCCCGTGCTATTCTTACAATTTCCCCTGCCATTTTGTCTACCCCCTTTGCCACCACATTTGGTGCATTGTCCTCACCCTCCCTGTACCTCACCGCAACAGCAATGTGTTCTGGATTCACCACCACAAAACTTGCCCTTTTCACTGATTCTCTCAATGAATGCATTGCTATCTCCTGATGCAACTGCCTCCTTCTGCCCTTTATCTCAGGATTGCCCTCATCCTCTTTAAACTCCTCCTTAACCTCTTCCTTTGTCATCATCAGTTCCTTGATAAAACTGCGTCGCTGATAGAAATAATCAAGCACTCCCATCGCTATCATAAAAATTAATAGTGGCTTGATGAAGTTGGTAGATACATTTTTAATAACCTCTGGTATCAATTTTATATCAATGTATTGAATATAAGGAATAAATTTTACGAAGGATAAAATTGAGAATATAAAGAGCAGGATAATGAAAAACAATTTTAAGATCATTCTCAGAAGTTCAATCAGGGTCTTTTTTGAAAATATCTGCTTCAGACGGCTTAAGGGATTTATCCTGCTCCCATCGGGTTTGAGTGCTTTAAAGGAGAACAGTCCCCCTGTCTGGATAAGGCCTGTAATTACTCCCGCCACAGAAACTGGCATGACTGTCATCAGAATAAATTTAAGAATTATTAAAGAGGCTTCCTTCAACGAAGGTATAAGATCCTGTCTCAATAAAAATTGCCCGCTGGAAAATATAGAAAGAGAAGACCAATTCATATTTAGCAATATTAAAAAAAGGATAATTAGAACAATGGCGGAGACAATCTCAGAGCTCCTTGCAACCTTCCCCTCCTCTCTCGCCTTTCGGAGCCGCTTTGGTGTCGGTTGTTCTGTTTTCTCTCCTGGCACACTATATTTATCGTATCTTCAGGAGATTTTTTGCAGGAAAATACTTGCACCAAATGCATGCTGTCAAAAATAAAGCCGTCACTTCTTTTCATTTGCAAACTGAAAAGTATGTTGTCAAAAATTCAGGTCTTTATTATAATAATAGTCTCTATGGATGAAATTAAGAAAACCCTCTTTGACCCACCAAAGCCAGTGATAGAGAAGGAATATGTACCGAGGACAAAGAGAACCAGACCCTATTTGCTTGTCCTTGAAGGGAATTTAAAGGGGAAGGAGTTTCAGATACTGAAGGAACCCTTCATAATCGGAAGGGACAAAACAAATGATATTATAATTGACGAACCGCTAGTGTCAAGAAGACACGCAAGCATCTATTTCAGGGACGGGGCTTATCGGCTCAAAGACCTGGGGAGCACAAACGGGACATTCCTTAACGGAGAGAGAATAAGCGATTCAAGGCTCAAGGACAAGGACAAAATACAGATTGCTTATACTGTGCTTCAATTTTTTATTGGCGCACTGGATTTTTAATGACAGTTGTGATAAAATTTTGATATATAATAATGTGAAGGAGGCGTAATGAAGAAGATTGAGGCGATAATAAAACCATTTAAACTTGACGAGGTGAAAGAGAGTTTGAATGAAATCGGAATCCATGGGATTACTGTAACCGAGGTCAAGGGGTTTGGCAGACAGAAGGGACATACAGAACTGTATCGCGGGGCTGAGTATGTCGTTGACTTCCTTCCAAAGATCAAGATAGAAATAATTGTGAAAGACAGCCTGGTGGAAAAGGTAATTGAGACAATTCAGGAATCAGCAAAAACAGGCAGGATTGGAGATGGGAAAATATTTGTAACACCCGTGGAAGAGGTAATCAGAATCAGAACCGGCGAGAAGGGCGAGAACGCGGTCTAATGTCTATTCTTCAGGAATTAGAAATTTGTAGAGCCATCACCCGCTTTAACTTTCCCTCTTAGCCCTTTCCCAAAATACCACAGAAATATCACACAAATCCCGATGACAATTAAACTGATAAACTGGGATGTGGAAAGATAATCCTTAATTACCCAGCCCCTTTCGTCTCCACGGAAAAATTCAATAATAAATCTTTCTATTGAGTAGAGGAGAAATGTTACGAACATTAAATAACCGTCGTAGGGCTTTCTCTTTTTTAAAAATTGGGTGATTATGAAGATCAAAAAGGCAGACCCGGATGAATAAAGTTGTGTGGGATGAAGATGCAATCCAATTGAACTGCTGATAACCCAGGGCTTGCCAACAAGATTTGGCAGGACAATTCCCCAGGGAAGGTCTGTGGGCTTACCGTAACAGCATCCAGCAAGGAAGCAGCCTATTCTGCCAAATGTCTCCCCCAGCGGAAGGGCTGGGGCAAAGATGTCCGCAACGAGAAGAACCGGCTGTCTTTTTACTTTAAGATAAATAATCCCGGTAATGGTGGCAAGGATTATTCCACCGAAAAAAACCAGCCCTCCCTCCCAGATCTTGAAAATATCAAGGAACCTTGATCTATAATAATCCCATTCTACAATGATAAACAGAATTCTCGCCCCCACTATAGATGCAATGATAAACCAGAAGGATATATCCAGAATCAACTCCGATTTGATTTTGTTTCTCCTTGCCTCATAAAGGGCATAGAGTAAGCCAATCGTAAAACCAACTGCGGTCATTATGCCATAGGAGTAAAAGGGTATGCCAAAGAGTGTAAACAATATTGGCTTCATATCGCCTCCTCTCTCATGGCTGTATGCCTGGAGAGAGACACAGGTCTGCCACCATATTCATTTCCCACCTCTCTATCTCCTCATTTCACCTATTAACCTGCTCACTCATTCACCGTTTTTGATACTGTTCTCTGTCATCTGTCTTCTGTTTTCCCTCTTCTAACGTCCCCGATAATCAGACTCAGAACAATCAGCCCTGCACCAACTGAAATTGTGATATCAGCAAAATTAAATGTAGGCCATGTAAAGATTCTATAGTAATGAACATCAATAAAATCAACGACATAACCATGGGAGATTCTGTCCCATATATTGCCAATTGCACCACCTAAAACAAATGATAAACTGAGGCGGGTCATTCTTTCCTCGCCGGACAATTTCATGTAAATATATACGATAAAAATAAGGGAAAGAAGAGCAATTATTGTAAGTAACGGGATTCTCAACATACTGTCAATGCCTGAAAAGAGCCCGAAGGCAGCGCCGGTGTTCTCCACATATGTGAGGTCAAGAAAATTTTCAATTATAGAGATAGAACGTCTCCCTTTAAGAAAACTTACTGCCAGATGCTTTGTGAACTGGTCCACAGCAAAGCAGATAATTGTTACAGAAATGAACAAGCTATGTCTCTTCACCAAATCTATCACGAGATGGCCTCAACGCATCTGGCACAGATGGTGGGGTGCTCTGCACTTTCACCCACCGTGGGGCTGTAATTCCAGCACCGCTCGCATTTATCTCCCCGGGCATGTTTTATATTTATCTTTATGTCAAGTTCATCCGATTTATAAACAAATTCTTTCAATGAGGTGACGAGATTAACCTCGGAGACAATGAAAAGCGTGGGCAAAAATGTCCGGTATTCATTGAGTAATTCCCTTAACAATGATGTTCCTGCTTCAATCTCAACACATGCCTCAAGGGATGAGCCAATAATACACTCTTTTCTCTTGATCTCAAGGGCTTTCAACACCTCCCCTCTGATGGCTTCAAGTCTTATCCATTTTTTCTCGGTACTTTCATCAATGTAATTCTCCGGGAGTGATGGAAATTCTGCAAGAAATACGCTTTGCTCTTTATCCTCACCAGGCATTGCCTGCCAGACCTCCTCAGCGGTAAAAGAAAGAACAGGCGCAATCACCCTTGTGAGGGTATTAAGAATTGTGTAGAAGGCAGTCTGCCCTGACCTCCTCTCTATAGAGTCCCTTTTGAAGGTATATATTCTGTCCTTTAAAATATCAAGATAAAAGGAACTTAGATCCACGACACAGAAGTTATAAACAGAGTGATAGACCTCGTGAAAGAGATATTCATTATAAGATTTTTTGATTCTCTGCAGAAGTTTCTGTAATCTGTGGAGGATATATTTATCAATTTCAAGCATTTTTTCCACGGGAAGAGAATCCTTTTTCGGATCAAAGTCATAAAGATTGCCGAGCAAAAACCTCAGGGTATTTCTTATCTTTCTGTATGCCTCAACAAGACGCTCAATAATCTCTCCTGAGACCCTCACATCATCTCTGTAATCCTCTGCCGAAACCCACAGCCTGAGAATCTCTGCGCCGTATTTCTCAACGATCTCCTGCGGGGCAATGACATTGCCCAATGATTTTGACATCTTTCTCCCATTTCCGTCAACAATAAAGCCATGGGTGAGAACGGAACGATAGGGCGCACCATCTCTTGTTGCAACGGAATGGAGCAAACTAGTATGGAACCATCCCCGATGCTGGTCAGACCCCTCAAGATATAAGTCAGAGGGCCACTGAAGCCCGGGAGTATTTTCCAACACAACTGCGTGGCTTACACCTGAGTCAAACCAGACATCAAGTATATCCTGTTCTTTTTTGAAATTATTTCCGTTGCATTTTCTACACTTAATCCCCGGAGGCAGGAACTCTTTTGCATCCATCTCAAACCAGGCATCGGAGGTCCTTTCCTGAAATACCGTTATCACTTTCTCCTCCACAAACCTCAGAAGTTCTACCTCATGCTGAAATGGTATGTATTCCCCACAATCAGCACAATAGAAGGCAATGATTGGCACTCCCCATGCCCTCTGTCTGGAGATACACCAGTCGGGTCTCACGGAGACCATGCCCTCAATCCTGTTCCTGCCCCAGTGGGGAATCCACTTCACCCTGTTTCGGATAAAATTCAGAGACCTCTCCCTCAACTTATTGTGTTCAACAGAAATAAACCACTGGTCAGTTGCACGGAAGATCACAGGCCTCTTGCACCTCCAGCAGTGCGGGTAGGAGTGGCTGATAACCCCTTCCTTAAGCAAAAGGCCTTTATCCCTTAAAACTTTTACTATCTCTGGATTTGCATCAAAGACATTCTTCCCTGTAAATAACTCTACCTCATCAGTAAATCTTCCTCTTGAATCTACTGGCGACAGGATCATCATTCCATACTGCCTGCCAGTCCTGTAATCCTCCTCTCCATGACCGGGCGCTGTATGAACACAACCAGTGCCCTCCTCCTTGCTTACATAGTCAGCCAGCACAATTTTTGAATCCCTTTTATAAAATGGATGCACCGGCGTAATACCTCTCTCAGATAATGCTTTACCACTTAAGGTTAATATAACTTTATGTTGATTGACACCCAGTTCCTTGAGAACCTTCTGGATGAGGTCTTTGCACAGAATCAGGACTTTCCTTTCAAAATTAACACCACCTTCTGGAACAGCCTGCTCAATAATCTCCACCGCCGAGTATTCATAATCAGGATGTACTGCAATGGCAAGGTTTGCAGGTATGGTCCATGGTGTTGTTGTCCAGATTACGACATGGAGGTCCTTACCTTTAAGTTCAGGGATCTTATCTTCTCCATCCGGCACAGGAAAGGCAACGTAGATTGATGGAGATGAGTGCTCCTCATATTCAACCTCTGCCTCTGCAAGGGCTGTCTCACAGGAGATACACCAGTAAACCGGCTTCTTCTCCCGGTAAACATACCCCTTTTCCACCATCTCAAAGAATTCCTTTGCAATCTGTGCTTCGTAAAAGGGGCTCATGGTGAGGTACGGATTTTCCCATTCTCCAAAGACACCCAGCCGCTTGAACTCCTCTCGCTGAATATCTACATACTTTCTCGCATATTCCCTGCAGTGCTTCCTTATCTCTGACGGGGACATCGCTCTCTTTCTTGACCCGAGTTCTTTATCCACCTGAAGTTCAATTGGCAATCCATGGCAATCCCACCCAGGGACAAACCTTGACTCATAGCCCATCATATTCTTACTCTTCACAATAATATCCTTCAGAATCTTATTCAGGGCATGACCGATGTGAATGTTCCCATTTGCGTATGGGGGACCATCGTGAAGGAGAAATTTCTCCTTTCCTCTATTCTTTTCAATTAATTTATCATATATCCTGTTCTCCTCCCAGAATCTTAGAATCTCCTTCTCCCGATTTGGAAGATCTGCCCTCATCGGGAAGGTAGTTCGTGGCAGACAGAGAGTATCCTTATAATCAATCTTCATAAATTGTTATTATAACTTCAATAACTGAACACCTGTCAAGGGAAATGATGGAATGCAATTAAATTTTTAGCACTCCTGCCATATTAAGTCTTCCACCCTTCAGCAACTGTAATGCTCTATTTGCCTCCTCCAGTGGAAAAACTTCTATCTCCGTCTTCACCGGAATTCTTCCCGCAAGGGAAAGAAATTCAGAAACATCCCTTCTTGTGCTGTTGGCTGCTGATTTAATGCATCGCTCATAATAGAGGAGATTGTAATCCATCTCGGGAACCGGCGACATGTGAATGCCGGCGAGGACAAGAACTCCGCCCCTGTCAAGCCTCTCAAGTGCCTTCGGAATCAACTCTCCGGCAGGTGCAAAAATTATCCCTGCGTTTAGCGATTCCGGCGGTTTATCATCGGCTGTTCCGGTCCATTCAGCGCCGAGGTCTTCAGCAATCTTCTGATGCTTCTTACTCCTTGTAAAAACAAAGACGCGCTCTTTAAAAAACCTGGCAACCTGAATCACAATATGTGCGGATGCTCCGAAGCCAAAGAGTCCCAGGACATCCCCCTCCCTTGGCCCTGTAAGAGAGAAGGCCCTGTAGCCAATTACACCCCCGCATAAAAGGGGCGCCACATTCTCATCCGGAATGGATTCAGGGAGGGGATAAGCAAAGTCCTGAGAAATCTTTACATATTCTCCATAACCGCCATCAACACTGTAGCCCGTAAAGCCCGCTTCAGGGCACAGATTTTCTTTTTCGCTCCTGCAGAATCTGCATTTACCACAGGTTGAATAGAGCCACGGAATCCCAACCCTATCTCCTTCCCTGAAGCCTGTAACAGCCTTCCCCACCTTCACAACCTTGCCAGTAATCTGGTGCCCTGGAATTACAGGCAGCTTTCCCCCTGTTAATTCTCCCTCAATTATGTGCAAATCCGTATGACAGATCCCGCAGGCAGAGACCTTTATCAGAATCTCATTGGCGCCAATCTCTGGAATCGGAACATCCTCAAGTGTGAGGGGGTTTTTCTCAATCCTCTCAGGCTTTTTAAGAACAAGGGCTTTCATAACACCAAATCACGCTCACCTCCCAAATAACCCTTTAATTGCCTCGCCAATAAATCGCACTCTGGTTATCTCAATTCCTGGCTTTTTAGATAATTCCTGAAAGGGCATAATAACTCTATTGAATCCGAGTCGCTCCGCCTCACGTATCCTTTCATCCGGCAATGCTACTCCACGAACCTCTCCTGCAAGTCCCACCTCGCCGAAAAGCACGGTTCCAGAATTCAATGGCTCGTTCTTCATACTTGAATAGAGTGCAGTAATTACACCAAGGTCAGAGGCTGGCTCTGTTATCTTTATCCCACCTGCGACATTCAGGAAAACATCATACCCGAGAAAACTTATTCCGAGCCGCTTCTCCATAATTGCAATGAGGAGATTGACCCTGTAGGGGTCAATTCCGATGGTGTTACGCCTGGGCATACCAAATGGCGTGGAAGCCACAAGCGCCTGAACCTCCATCAAGAGGGGCCTTGCGCCCTCAATGGAGCAGATGACTGCAGTGCCTGAGGTCTTGAGCCTTCGTTCTGACAGGAGAAATTCTGAAGGGTTTTTTACCTCCTCAAGCCCGGAAGAGGTCATTTTAAACACGCCTATTTCGCTCACCGAACCGAACCTGTTCTTGTGCGCCCTCAATATCCTGAAATTTCGCTCTGTCTCGCCCTCAAAATACAGAACCGTATCAACAATATGCTCAAGGACCCTGGGACCGGCAATGGCTCCCTCCTTCGTCACATGGCCTATGACAAAGGTAGTAATTCCCTGTCCCTTTGCAATCTGCATGAGTTTACCCGCACATTCCCGCACCTGTGAAACCGTTCCAGGCGCAGATGAAATATCCTGGGTGAAGACGGTCTGGATTGAATCAACTATAAGTAAAAATGGTTTGACCCTGTCAACTGCAGATGTAATATTCTCAAATAATGTCTCTGATAGTATAAATAGATTATCTGACTTAATGCTCAGGCGGTCTGCACGCATCTTTATCTGAGAAAGTGATTCTTCTCCTGAGACATAAAGAACCTTCTTCCCCGGACCCGCAACCCTGCCAGCAATCTGTAATATGAGCGTTGACTTGCCTATTCCAGGATCCCCACCTATCAGAGTAAATGAAGAAGGGACTATGCCCCCACCCAGCACATTATCAAACTCATTCAGTCCCGTTTGCACCCTCTGGACATCCTCTGTCTTAATCTCACTGAGTTTCTTTACCTCACCTGGTGTTGCAGACAATCTCTCAACGCCTTTAACTCCCGGTGCCTTATAAGTCTCCTCAACAAAGGAGTTCCATTCCCCGCACTCAGGACATCTGCCAAGCCACTTTGGGCTCTGATATCCACAGTTCTGGCAGGCAAATACAGTGCGCGACTTTGCCATAGGAAAATCATAACAGAAATGCCATGCATTCGCAAAGGGAAACTGCTTTGAAATAATAATTTTTATTGCCTCCACAACGATTTTATGTTTTAATCTTTACAGGCAAATTGATTGAATGACGCAGGAGGAAGTTAAACTAGGCACATAATATCATGGCAGAACTATCCGATAGAACAACTCTAAGAAAAAGTGCCTTCCAGTTGATTATCTCCCTTGGCTTTATAAGTTTGTTAGGAGATATTATTTATGAAACCGCACGGGGTGTTACAGGACAATATTTAAATATCCTGGGAGCGAATGCTACAACAGTGGGCTTTATTGTGGGACTGGGCGAACTTTCAGGTTATGGCATCAGACTTATCTCCGGGCATTTTGCAGACAGGACAAAATCCTACTGGCTCTTTACCGGAATCGGTTACGGGCTCCTCATCTCAATCCCTCTTATCTCTCTGACTTCCTCATGGCAGATAGTTGCGATCCTAATAATTATAGAGAGGATCGGGAAGGGCATCCGCACCCCTGCACGGGACACCATTGCCTCACACGCAGCAAAACAGATTGGCACCGGCTATGGCTTTGGCATTGCAGAACTCATTGACCAGATCGGCGGAATTATCGGACCCTTTATATTCACATTTGCTCTTATTGGAGCCACTCCGGCTGAAAACCTTCTCAGCGCATACCAGCAGGGGTTTGCTCTATTCTGGGTACCTTATGTCCTTCTAATCCTTGTCTTTCTTTTTGCCTGGATAAGATTTAAAGGCTCAGAGGTATTTGAGACATCCCTCCAGAAAAACAAGGAAGTCAACAACCCATCCAGGATCTTTGCCTTCTATGTCCTCTTTGTCTTTATTACAACTGCTGGTTCTGTAAGTTTTGCTCTGGTTGGATTCCATTTAAAAAAATTCAACCTCCTTGACGACGCCTATATTCCCCTTATCTATGCCATTGTAATGGGCATAGATGCTATTGTTGGAATAGGTGCCGGGAAAATTTACGACTATCTGAAAATAAGGTCAGAGAAAGAAAATGCAGGGCTCTATACCTTACTTGCCATACCACTCGTCGCATCTTCTGTTCCACTCTTTGTCTTTTCAAAATCATTAAGCATGATTATTGCGGGAGCCATACTTTTAGGATTCTGCATGGGGATGCAGGAGACAATCATGAAGGCAGCGGTGGCAGATATAACGCACATCAGCAAACGCTCAACATCATACGGAATATTCAACATCTCCTTCGGGGTTGCCTTTTTTACTGGCACTTCCATTGCCGGCGCACTCTATGATTATTCCATACCGCTCCTCATAATCTCCCTCCTCACCCTTGAATTTATGGCAATCCCGGTATTTTATAAGATAAAGAGTTATCTGTAATTCCATGAGAATTTTGTCATATTCTCACATATTGGTTTTGAATGCGAGCAGACTGCTGTCGGATGGAGGTATCCAGGATTAAGGTATAATTCGGGTTTCCCGCGATAACCCAGGGAGAGGCATGGTGGGATAGTCCCCTCATTTTAATGCTCCCTTTGATTATAAAGGGCTATTTAAAAGTTACGATGAGTACTTAGATCTCTTAAGGAGAGTTGCTCAGGAAGTGTTCAGGGTTCTACAAAATGGCAGAATTGCTGTATTAAACATTGATGATATGCTTGTAAATGGCGAAAAATTTCCAATTGTCGCCGATGTTACAAAGATGTTCCAGGATGCTGGTTTTAGATATAGAGACATGATTATCTGGAAAAAGCCCGATGGTTATTTTAGGATAAGCAGGAGAATTTGAACTGATAATAAGAGAAGATGCCAAATGTGAATATATCAGCTAAAATAGAAGGTATAAGATATAAACCCTTTTTATGTGGCCCACTGAATGAATATCAGGTATCCGAAATTGAATCAGCTTTTGATAAAGAAGGAGCTTTTATATTAAATGTTGGGACAAACAACCAAGTTGCTTTAAGCTGGTGGGTGTCTTCAAACAACGGGGGTAAGGTTTTCAAAGAAAGGGTTAAAAGAAAGCAAAACAAATGGTTTCCAGGTGAGTATTAACAATAAAAATTTAAATGCGATGAGTATAGAAATAAAGTTCCGCAAATTATGAAAGTTATGTTATATTTTTAATGATATGCCCCTAATTTCTGGAGGGAAAAGCAGGATGAACAAAAATGAGTATATAAACAAAATCATTCAAGGGGACGCTTTGACTATTTTTAAAAGTTTACTTGGTGAAGAATTGAAGCCAAAGCATGCATTGTTAACTTCAATATGGAGGTTCCCACCGGAAAGAGAAAATCCTCATCCTGCTCCTTTCCCATTAGCGCTGCCCGTTAGATGTATCTACTCAATTATGGATGAAAAAAGAGGAGTAGTGATAGACCCATATTGTGGCAGTGGAACGACTTTGGTGGCAGCAAAGATATTGGGACATGATTTCATAGGCATTGAAATTTCAAAAGAATATGTTCACCTTGCAGAGAAAAGGTTACAAAAACTGCAAAGTTGAAGAAAAATATGCAAAGGAAGAAATGGTGCAACATAGAGTAGAAAAAACATTTAAAGAAAGGAAAGAAAGAGGAGAATTCACAGGCAAATACGGCAGAAAAAACAACAAAAAGGATAATGTGCAAAGAACATTAGAGTTGTTTGTTTGTGATAAAAGTTAAACTTTGCCTGACAGCGCACAATGGAACTGCCCCTGTTTAAACATTTTCCAATCCTCAAGGAAAAGATACCATTCATAACACTCGGTCAATACCCGACGCCTGTCCAGAGGATGGATAGATTCGCCCATAAATTCGGAATTAATTCTCTCTACATCAAACGCGATGACCTCAGTGGAGTTGCCTACGGTGGCAATAAGGTGAGAAAATTAGAATTCCTCCTTGCAGATGCAAGGATAAAGGGCAAAAAACATCTGATAGCAGTTGGTGCAGCGGGTTCTAATTATGTTACAGCAACGGGCGTTTACGGAAGAAAACTCGGCTTTTCTGTAAGTGCTGTGCTCTTTCATCAGATAGGGACTGATTATCTCAGAAAGAACCTCCTTGCTAATCTATCCCTCAATATGGAGTTGAACATCGTGCCATCAATGTTACTGATTCCTTTAAGGGAGTCATTCTCTATCATCCGCAATGGCATCAGAAATACTTACATCACACCGCCTGGCGGCTCATCTGCATTGAGCACCATCGGTTATGTAAATGCAGTAATGGAATTGAAGGAGCAGATAAAAAATGGAGAATTGCCTGAGCCTGATCTTATCTTTCTCCCCCTGGGCACAGGCGGGACAATGGCTGGACTGGTCCTTGGATGTAAACTTGCTGGATTAAAAAGCAGGGTGATAGGGGTCAGGGTGGTTGACAGAATTATCTCAAACTCACTATCAGTCATGAGATACGCAAAAGGGTGCCTGAAGATTTTAAGGAAATATGCTCCTGAACTCAATAAAATAAAAATCAATTTCTCCCACTTCTCTATCCTCCACAACTATTTCGGGAAGGGCTACGCACATTATACAGAGGAATCAATCAGGGCTGTAAGGATGCTTCATGAACTTGAGGGAATAAAACTTGAGGGCACATATACCGGAAAAACCCTTGCAGGAATGATTGATTTTGTCAGGGCAAATAACCTCCAGTCAAAGAACATTCTCTTCTGGAACACATATAATTCAAGGGATATGGATGAATTAATTACAGAAAGGGACTATAAGAAACTTCCTCCTGGTTTCCACAAATATTTTGAGGGGGAGGTTCAAAAAATATTCATCTGAAACCTTCTTCTTTTTTCCCTTGTCTAATATAATAAAGTAATGAATGAGGTCTCAGAGGAAATACTGAAGAGAGCAATTAAGGGGGACAGCGCTGCCCTTGAAATAATCTATAACACCTACTCCGGCTTCGTTTACAGGAATGCCTTAAGAATTACGGAATCAATAGAGGATGCAGAAGAGGTAACCCAGGAGGTATTTATCAGGGTTTTTAAAAATATAAAGAAATTCAAATTCAACTCCTCCTTTGGAACTTATCTCTACAGAATTACAGTAAACAGTTCAATAAACTATATGAAAAAAAATGGTAAAAGCTCCACTGAAGGAAAGATACAGGATGTTGAGGAGCCCCGGAGCAATTTAACAATTGATGAACAATTTGAAAGAAAAGAATTCGTTGAACTTTTCTTACAAATAATGAATAAACTGGATGAAAAGATGCGGGAACCCTTTTATCTGAGGGAGATTGAGGACATGAAATACGAGGAAATAGCCCTCCTCCTTGATGAAAATATAAATACCGTAAAAACACGGGTCAGAAGGGCAAGGGAACGATTAATAAATGAAATAAAGGAGTTAAAAAATGAACTGCAAAGAGGTTAGAGAATTTCTCCTCTCAGGCGAGGCTGAAAGTGAAATGTCCGGAGATAAACTCCCGGATATTTATGCCCATCTGAAGGCATGCAGGGAGTGTGCAGAGATTGATTTCGGGATTAGAAACATCAAAGAGTATGCAGAAAGATTCAGAGAAATCCTTCCGCCGGAGAAAGTATGGAGTAATGTGAGAGATGAAATCTTCAAGGAAGAAAGGAGTGTTAATATAATTTTTCCGAGATTTCCTGCATTAACACTGGCTATTTCCACAGCAGTTTTTCTTATAATATTTACTATTTTTATTCTGAAAAACAGGAAAGGATATGAAGACTTTCTTTACGAATTTGTAGGCACTCAAGCAGAATTTCTCGTCTCCCTTGAGGCGGGCGATACAACCCTTTATGAACCGCTCTCTGATGAGGAGAATTGAAACTTTTCTGTTATATTGTTGTCTAATGTAATGAAGGAGGTGCAAATATGAAAAATCTCATCAAAGGAGTCTTTTTAATAACAATCTGGCTGGTTATTATAACGCCTGTTTATCCATATCCCCCGGATGATGACTTTAACCCTCCCGAGGGAAAGGGCTTCTTCATGGGAAAGATAGTTATGGATGTGCTGGACAGGCTTGACCTCTCACAGGAACAGAGGGAAAAAATTAAGGCAATTCATGAAGAAAGGCGAGAAAAAACAAAATGGTTAAGGAAAGAAATGCGTGAGAATATGAAAGCCCTCAAGGATGAACTTGACTTTTATAAGAGCGATGAAAGGCGCATAAAGGAAATTATGGAAAAAATCAAAGGAGTGGGAGCAGAATTATTTGAGACGCATGTTAACACATTTATCCGGATGAAGGAGATATTAACCCCGGGACAGTTTGAGACATTCAAAAAGGAAATGGAGAAAAAGAAGGAAGAGATGCGAAGGCACTGGAAGAAGCATAAACACTGCATGAAGGAATCATCTGAACCATGAGAAATGCCATAATAAAATCAGCCCAGACGAACCCAGTTCCTGGGCTCATATCCGAGTTCTTTCTTCGCCTTTGTCATGTCAACCACTGCAGAATATTTTAAACTATCAGCATCAACAGGATAATAATATTCAGTGAGTCCCAATTTTCTCTGAATCCAGTTAATGGGCCCGAGGAGTGGCGCAGGAATTGAATAAATTCTCTTACGGGCAAGACGGGCAAATGTAGAAAGCGGCGCATTCTCCTTTCCCCCGATATTAAATACACCACTTACATCCTTATGGATGGCAAGTTGAATTGCATTGACCACATCCCTTGAATGTATGAGATTAATCATGGGGTTATAGCCAAGTGGCTTAAAGCATGGTCTGGAATCAAAGAATATATTTAATTGGGAGGTAATATTCCTGCCGATTATGTTCGTAAATCTCAGAATCACGATTTTCATTCTCCGATTGTCCATTCTTGATCTGCAGATCATGTCCGCATCAACACGGTCCTTTATCCAGGGATCAGCATCAGGGTCAAAATTGAGGTCTGCGTTTTCGTCCAGTATTACGGGGCCCTCTGGCCTGAGTTTATAGACCACCGTACTGCTTTTGAATATAAATTTTGTAATTCCCTTTGTCTCTATACATCTATCAATGAGGTTTTTTGTTCCCTCAACATTAAGTGTATGTGTATCGCCGATGTGTTTGCCGGGCTTATTAACAAAGGCAAGATGAACCACTGTATTGATTTTTGCTCCTTTGAAGACCCCTGACAGAAAGAGATTATTTAACTCGCGGTATTTTAGAATATCACAGGGAATATAGATAAAACGGGAGGGATTGTATTCAGAAAAATAATAGGGTCTTTCCTCCTTTGCCACACCTATTATCTTTCCTATTTTCCTGTCGTAGTACAATTGTTGTGCAAGCAACCTCCCTGCTGTACTCGTCACACCAGTAATTAGCACATTTTTTAAAGCCGCCATCTATTCTCCTCAAAATATGCTCTTTCTTTTCCTTAACCCATGGTTTATCAACTCCTGAACAGCATCCTGAACCATACTGGCAAGGAATCTCACCTTTTCAGGATCCTGTGCATCCCCGGGAGAATACTTCTTTGAAAAATCAAAGGGCTTCCCATAGTAGATGTGATATTTGACCGGCAGCGGAATCAGCCCGAGTATTCCGAGAAGAGGAAATGTGGGAGTGACAGGAATATACGGTAAGCCAAACAACCTGCCGAGCCACTTAATTTTAAATAATTGAGGCGCCTGTTCCTCTGCCCCGATAACCGCCACAGGAACAACGGGCGATCTTGTCTTTAATGCCAGTTCTATAAATCCAACATTGAACCTTACAAGTTTGTATCTCTGCGTAAAGGGCTTTCCTATACCCTTTGTTCCCTCAGGAAATATGACAATCATATCATCATTTTTTAGCAAATATTCTGTATTTTTTCTCGAACCAATTACTGAACCGCATCTGTAAATCATTGTATTTACAAATGGAAGTGCACCTGCGAAATGGTCCACCACTCCCCGTGCAATTCTCGGCGGTTTCATCTTCTTCACAATATCAATTGCAATCATAATATAGTCAAGTGGTATGGCTCCACTGTGATTGGGTGTAAGAATTGCCCTTCCCTTTGCAGGAACATTTTCTATCCCGGTGCTCTCCACCCTGAACCAGTATTTATAAAAAAAATTGAAGAAATAATAGGCGATGAAGGCGGATTCTGGCTCAAAACCAAACATATCATAACCAAAGCCGGCGTCTTTTATCTTTATACTCTTCAGTCGCTCAACCTCCTCTTTCGGAAGGAGTCTCTCTGCATATCTTCTGACTAATAATCTTTGCCTTTCCGTCATTAATTTGTATTATAATGTTAACATTACTCTGCTGTCAAATTCCCGGCCCATTGGTAGCATCCAGGATTTTCATCTTAATATTTGAGGGGTTCACCACATTTTCCTGAAAAATTTATAAAAAAAGCACGATAAATATAAATGTATGAGGGTTATTATTCTTATCATACCCCTATTACTCTCCTGCTACGAGGTCATAAGGCCCCAGGATAAGGCAGTGGAGTATAACAATCAGGGGCTTGAAGCACTCAGGGAAGGAAATTATGAGGAGGCAATAGAGCAATTCAGCAACGCTGTTGAGGTAAGTCCGGAATTCGCCGGCGCATGGAACAACCTGGGGCTTGCCTACTTCTACAGGGGAGACAATGAGAATGCGCTCAAGGCCCTGGAGAAGGCATGTGAAATTGACTACAAATTGCCTGAGGCAAGAAATAATCTGGGTGTTGTGCTGAAGGAACTCGGAGAGGTGGAGCGGGCAAAAACAGAATTCAGGAGGGCAATAAAAGAGCGAAGGGACTACGCAGAACCCTACTTTCATCTCGGTGTGATAGCAGGAGAGGAAGGAAAGTGGGTTCAGGCAAGGGAATTTTTCGAGCGGGCCCTTGACCTTGAACCGGAATTTTCAGAGGCTGGCAAGAATTTAGGCATTACCTACATCAAACTCGGTATGATTACCAGAGCCATCCGGCGACTGAAGATAACCCTTGAGAATGCAGAAGAACGCGATGACATTCACGATGCCCTGGGATACGCCTATTTTCTCAATGGCGAATATAATGAGGCGCTGAAGGAATTTTCAATTGCAATTAATCTCAATGATAAAAATTCATTGTATTACCTCCATCGGGGGATTGCCCTTGTTGAACTTTCACGACTGGAGGAAGCCCGTTCTGATTTTATCAAAGCCCGTGAACTCAACGAGGAATTCAAAGCGCCTGCGCTCCTCCTTGCCCTCCTTGATTTAAAAGGCGGAAAGAAGGAAGAATCTGAAAAGGTTATAAAAGGAATCAAAAATTCCAATCTAATATCCGAAAACGATGCCCTGATAGAGGAATACACCCGGCGGTTGCTCGGGGAGATTGAGAAATGAAGGGCGTAACGAAGAGGATAGATTCAATATTCAAAAAATTAAAAAATCACGAGAATGAATTTGGCTTAAAATTAGAGTTTGAAGTGAATGGAAAAAGAAAGGAATATCAATTTGGCGGCGAAGATATTGATATCACAATAGGGAGAGACATCAGCAATGATGTCGTTATTGAACATAACTCTGTGTCAAGGAATCACGCCAGGCTCCGGGTTAAGGACGGGACAATCTGGGTTGAGGACCTGGGAAGCAAAAATGGGACCTACATAAGAGAGAAAAAAATAGAGGCTCCCCACAGGGTTACGAATGAAATAACTGTGGGCTGGGTAATGGTAAAAATTGATATGTTGCGGCATAAAAAAGACAGCGATGCTCATATTCCTGATGAAAAATATCTCATTCTTTCATTAATTACCGGAGTTATTTTTGCCACTGCTGGAGCAGGAATAATAATTCTTGCTCTTTTTTATTCGTTTTTATAGAGATAAGCCATCTGGTGCAATGCTGAGATACGTTTTACCATGGGCGGGTGGGTGGAGAAGAGGTCAGCAAAAAAGCCCTCCCTGTTGTTCAACCATCTGCCCCTCGGGTCTGCAATACAGAGGTGTGCTGTGCCATAGGAAATGCTCTTTGTGGGCGGAAGTGCAATTCAATTGACCTGCACCCATTATTTTGAAGGTATCCCACGCTGGTAGAATCTCACATGTCTGTTGTGCTCACTGAGGGTGCTTGCAAATTCGTGCGTTCCGTCATTCCTTGAGACAAAATAGAGATAAGGCACGTCAGCAGGATTAAGCACTGCATTGATTGCATCAAGTCCCGGATTGCATATCGGACCCGGTGGCAATCCACGATATACGTATGTATTATACGGTGACTTTATTTTGAGGTCATCTTTCCTCAAATTTCCTGAGAAATCAGGAAGCGCATAAATCACTGTTGGATCCGCCTGGAGGAGCATTCCCTTCCTCAGGCGATTATAAAAAACCTTGGCCACAATGGGCATCTCTTCCTTAAGATATGTCTCCTTCTGCACGATAGATGCGAGAGTAATTGCTTGATGGAGCGTAAGTCTATGTGCACCTGCCCTTTCTTCAGCATCTGGAGGCAATTTCCTTCTAAAGTTTCTTATCATCTCTGACAGCATATCTCTCTCTGACATTCCTTTATGAAAAATATATGTGTCCGGGAATAAATATCCTTCAAGTCCCTTTTCCTCAAGCCCAAAGATTTTTAAGAATTCTCTATCTGAAAGAATTTTCTCAAATTCCTCTGCTCTTCCTAACCCATTGTTAATAAGCAATGTAATGATCTGTCTCACTGTAAATCCCTCGGGAATGCTTATACTATATTTTTTCACCCATCCCCTGGTCAGAAATTTTAACACACGGAGCGGACCTATTTTACCTTCAAACTGATACTCTCCTGCATGAATCTTTTTTGAAAGATTTAAAAGACGCGCCAGCAACTTAAACTTCTGGACGTCCGCTATCACTCCCTTTTCATAGAGATTTTTTGCCACTGCATTAAGCGACATCCCATGAGAAATTTCAATAGTGACCGGGCTATTCAATTGGACAGGAGAGAGAAGAAAAATGAGGAATGAGATTAAAAAAACAATAATAATAACAATTGGAAGATAGACAAATAATATCCTGATGCTAACTGGCTCTTTCCCTGAATCCATTATTGAGTCCCTGAGTCAAGATACCCCTGGAGTATATACACTGCGGAAAGCCCATCCACAACATCCTTTTTCTTCCTACTGCTCACCTCTGCATCATGAAGAACACGATTAACCGCTATTGTTGAAAATCTCTCATCCCATTCCAGCACATCAATACCTGTTGAATTTTTTAATTTCTCAATAAAATTTCTAACAATCTCTGCCATTTTCCCTCTTTCTCCATTAAGATTATAAGGCATTCCCACCACAATCTTCTCTACATTGTATTTTTTTACTATATCCTTTATTAAGGCAAGATCCCTCTTTAATCCCCTTCGTTCAATGGGCTGAAGGCTCTGGGCGGTAAGTTTCAACTCATCACTTATGGCAACACCTATTCTCTTTGTCCCTACATCAAGACATAAAATGCGCATTTTTAAATTGTAGGACATTATAAGAGTTATGTCAAGACAAGAAGAAATAGGCATGTTGCAAGGGAATTGAATAAGTGTTATAGTATTCCTATGCAACAGATAATGTATAGCGATTATTCTGAATTTGATGAAATCCACTGGTGGTTTAGAGGAAGAAACAGGATCCTTGAAGAGTTTCTGAAGTCCCTCTTTGATAAACAGCGTGAACTAAAGATCCTTGATATCGGTTGCAGCACAGGTGTAATGCTTCCCCAATTATCCTGCTACGGCGAGGTTGATGCAATTGAGCCCTCTGAGTTTGCAATCAATGTATGCAAAAGAAAGAATATCCCTCATGTAAATTTAATCCATGGGACCTTCCCTGAGTCAGTGCCTGCAGGCAAAAAGTACGACCTCGTAACCCTTTTTGATACCCTTGAGCATATGGATGACGATATTTTTATATTAAAAAAAATTAATGAAATGATAAAACCGAAAGCAAAGATTATATGCACAGTGCCTGCCTATCCCTTTCTATGGAGCCACCACGATGTGGTCAATCAACACCGGCGTCGATACACCAGGAAAACACTGGAGGAAAAGACCCTTTCCGCTGGTTTTAAGACCTTGAGGATAACATATTTCAACACCATCCTTTTTCTGCCAGCAATTATTGTAAGATGGTTCAGGGAACTAACCCCATTTTTATCAAGGGATAAAACAGATGTGCGACTCTTCAGAAACAGGCAAATAAACAGAATCCTTACAGAGATATTCTCTCTGGAGAAGATTTTTCTTAAAAATCATAACTTTCCTTTCGGGCTTTCTATTCTTTATGTGGGGGAAAGATTGAATCCGTGATAAAATATTTTCACCACACAGTTTTTATTGACAAAATAAGTTTTTGTGTATATATTAGGAGAAAAATTTTAAAAGGAGGGTACCTATATGGCAGTAGCAAGGGTAACAGAGGTTGTTGCTTCATCACCGAAGGGCTGGCAGGAGGCAGTCAATGAGGGATTAAAAAGAGCAAACAAAACACTCAGGAATCTTACCGGACTGGAAGTAGTAGAACAGAAGGCAAAGATTGAAAACGGTAAAATCACCGAGTATCGCGTTAAGATGAAAATTACATTTATTCTGGAGGATTAATAGCAGGCATTCATTCGTATATTTCTTTCAGGTTAACTCACTGATTTTGTGGACATTATGCTCCAATCCCTGTCCTTAAGATTTTGTAAAATACTCCCTGATGGCATCCACCAGTCCATCCATTGTATAAACCTGCGGAACAATGTGGACGCTCATCCCGTACTCTCTTGCTGTCCTCTCCGTAACAGGACCGATGCATGCAACCTTTGTCCCTGATAATAATTCCTGTAAATTCTCTGTGCCTGCAATCAGGGCGAAATTTTTTACCGTTGAGGAACTTGTAAACACTATAAGGTCTATCTTATTCTCTTTAAAAACAGCGCACATTTTGTCTTTCTCATCAATGTCCGGAAGAACTGTCTCGTAGGCAGTGACAACATCAACCCTCGCTCCTCTTTTTTTCAATTCAACGGGAATGACATCCCTTGCCACCTTTGCCCTGGGAAGCAGAATTTTCTGATTCTTAAGATTTTTCCCGAATAACTTTACAACTGATTCTGCAATAAACTCCTCCGGCATAGCATCCACAGATATATTATATTTCTCAACCTCTGCTTTCGTCCTCGGTCCTATTGCCATAATCTTAATTCCCTTCAAATCCCTGATGTCCCTCCCCTTCTCTTTCAATCTTGCGAAGAAAAACCTCACACCATTTGCACTGGTAAATATGAGCCAGTTATAACTACTTAATCTCTTTATAGCAGAATCAATGGGAGCATAATCAACGGGGGATACAATCTTTATCATTGGCATACTTATTACATCTGCCCCGAGGTCCTTTAACTTGACGGAAAGTTCCTCACTCTGCTCCTCTGCCCTGGTTATTATAATCTTTTTGCCGAAGAGGGGCTTTCTTTCATACCAGTTAATCTTCTCTCTCAGGGATACCACCTCGCCAACCACAAGAATGCTGGGCGAGGTGATACCACTATTTTTTACTAATTCCACGATGCCACCGAGGGTAGACTGAAGGGTCCTCTGGATCGGCAATGAACCCCAGTGGATCACAGCTGCTGGTGTATCCGGTGGCTTCCCATAAGAAAGCAATTTCTCTACAATCCCTGAAAGGGTATTCATTCCCATGAAAAACACAAGGGTACCTTTTATTTTTGATATTGACTCCCAGTCAATAGAGGATTGAGGCTTTGACGGGTCCTCATGGCCTGTAAGAAACAATACAGATGAGAATTCCCGGTGTGTAAGAGGAATCCCTGCATACTCCGGCACAGCAATTGCAGAAGTAATCCCGGGCACAATCTCAAAGGGAATCCCTGCCTCCGCAAGAGCAATTGCCTCCTCCCCACCCCTTCCAAAAATAAAGGGATCGCCACCCTTCAGACGCACAACCTGCTTCCCCTCCTTCGCCTTCTCTATCATTATACTGTGAATCTTTTCCTGCGGAATCCTCTGAGGAGTATTTCTCTTCCCGATGGAGATAAACTCTGCCCCCTCAGGGACTAATTTTAAAATCTCCCTGTTTACGAGATAGTCAAATATAACAACATCCGCCTTTTCAAGGCATCTCTTTGCCCTGAGAGTTATTAAATCAGGGTCTCCTGGTCCTGCACCGACAATAAATACCTTCCCACTAACAGGCACAAACTTAAATCTCTCCCTTTTTCAGTCCATTTACGAGATATATTCTCACCGGCTTTTCCCGCCCCTTGACAGTAATAAGATCCAGTGGGGTTACATCCACGATATCCTTAACATGTTCGTAAGTATATTCTGAAATCACTATCTGATTCCTCTCAGAAATACCCTCAAGCCGTGAAGCAAGATTTACAGTGTCGCCAATTGCGGTGTAGTCCATTCTCTTCATTGTCCCTATATTGCCAACTACTGCGCGTCCTGAATTAATGCCAATTCCAATACTGAAATTTTTGATTGAGTCTGAGTAAACCTTACCTACATCAAGCCATTGTCTCTTAAGGGCATCCAGGTGCTTGAGCATTCTAAGTGCTACAAGAATCGCCCTTTTAGCATGGTCCTTCTGAGGGATGGGTGCACCAAAAAAGGACATGATACAATCGCCTATATATTTATCAAGGGTTCCTCCTTCCTTAAATATCTCTTCTGTCATAAGGGTAAAGAATTCGTTCAGCATATCAACTACATCGTGGGGCTCAAGTTTTTCTGAAATTGAGGTAAATCCCCTAATATCTGCAAACATAACTGTTATTTCCTTGCTTTCCCCGCCGAGATAGAGCTCACTCTTCTCAGAAATAATCTTATCAACAAGGGGCTGTGGGAGATACCTTGTCAGAGTATTTCTCAGGCGCTCCTCCTGCAAAATTCTCTCATAGAGTTTTGAATTCTCAATTCCTATAGATGCCTGACTTGCAAAGGCGGTAAGAAAATCAACGCCAGCCTGAGAGAAGAGTCCCCCGCCCTTTTTGCTGTCCACATAAATTACCCCAAAAACCTTATGATTTTTATCCTTCAGAGGAGCACATATAACGGAGCGAATCCTGTGAACCACTACACTTTCAAGGGCGCTGAATCGCTCATCCTGAGTGGCATCCGTTGTGAACACTGCTGTCCCTTCCTTCAATGCCTGACGGGCGATCCCGAAGGAAATATCCGTTGATTCGGTTTTCACAAGCCCCCTTTCAAAGTTGCGCGCCACCTTCATCTCCAGTTCACCATTCTGATTTAAAAGCATGATAAATCCACGCTCTGCCCCAAGTGCCTTTATAGCAATGTCCATTATCATGTTCAACAAAAGGTCAAGGTCAAATATAAAATTGATTACTTTTCCTATCTCAAAAAGGGCTGAGGAAAGTTTTAATGATTTTTCAATCTCAAAGTAATAGTTCCTGAGGTCATCTATCCTGCTGTCAATTTTTGTAAATAAACCGCCTCCTGAGTCGGTCTCAATCATGCTCTTCAAAGTGTAAATATCATTCCTTAATGCGTTAAACTTTTTAAATGCCGGGCTCGTCTCCTCACTCCAGATAGAGGCAAGGGGAATTGAATCTGACCTTTCATCAAGGAATAGAAAAACAGTCCTTCCAACCCTTACCTTATCTCCATAATTTAATTCCCTTTCATCAACGCGGTTTTCATTTACAAAGGTTCCAAAGGTACTCCCTTTATCACGGATAAAATACTTATCGCCCCGTCTGAGGATCTCTGCGTGAAAGCGTGAAACATAATTGTCGTAGAAGATTATATCATTACCCTCTTTCCTGCCTATTGTGATTTTCTCTTTATCAATTTTTTTCTTAACCTCCTCCCCCCGTTCGTCTTTGTAGGTAATATAGGGCACTATCTCCCTCCGATTGCCTCCAGTGAAATATTGATTACAAGCGGTTTGTCTGGCGTCTTTGGCTTAAAATTTATCTTTTTTTCAAAGTGAGAATAGTCAGGATTAACAAGTTTTATGGTATGCTCTCCGACGGTGACCTGAATTGGCTCCTTTAGCGGTGTTCTGGCCACCAGTTTTCCATCTACATAGACATCAGCCCATGGATTTACTCTAACCATAAGATATGAATATTCAATCTTTTCAGATGGCATTGCCGGCGGCTCTTTCTTCTCTTCCCTCGGTTGCTCCGGGGTTATATTTACTGCAACTACCTCTTTTGGCTTTTCCTCCACCTTCGGCTTAACCGCTTCCGGCTTTAACTCCCTTTTTGGTTCGGGCCTTCTAGCAATTGTTTTTGGTGGCAGATCTTTTTTCCTCTCTGGCTCAACTTCTTTTTTTGTTTCTGTTGTCTCCACCGGCACTGCCTCTGGTTCTCTTAACTCCTGCGGTAGTGGAGGGGGTGGCGGTTCAACCTCCGATGGCTCCGGTTTAGGTGCTGGATTAACTGCAAGAGCAGGTGTTTTTCCTACACCTTCGCCACCGCGCATTGCAAAATAGGCAGAAACTCCACCGGCAATGACAGCAACAATGAGGCCTGTAGCAATATATATGCCGATACTCCTCTTTTTCTCAACGACCTTCGCCTTCCTTGTCTCGGATTTTACCACCACTGCTGGCTCTTTCTCTAAAGAGGGCCTGTGCAATTTTTTCTTTTCATTATTTAATTTTTCCAGATACTCCTTTGCAAGGGCATTATCTGGCTGAATCTGAAGAACGCGGGTAAACATCTGAATGGCATCATCAATCTTCTCCAATCCGAGATTCATATAATAAAGTCCTCTGTCCATATATTGTTTTATCAGCATACTGTTATACTTTTTCTCAAATTCATCTGGGTTCTTGACAAATTCTCTCAGAAGTTGATGGTCTATGGCAATATTATTTTTCTCTGCACAGAACTGTAACTCTTTTAATATTTCTGTCACGCTTCCATATCTTTTGTCAACATCCTTTGCAATACACTTGTCAATAATCTGTCCCAGTTCAGGGGGAACAGCAGGATTTACCTCAGTCACCGGATCTGGATTAAAGGTCAATATCTTCGTAATAGTTGCAGGATAGGTCTCCCCCAGAAATGGTTTAATTCCGGTTACCATTTCGTACATAACCACACCAAGAGAAAATATATCAGCCCGTGCATCTATCTTCCTGTTGCCCGCTGCCTGTTCTGGAGACATGTAAGCAGGCGTGCCCAGCGTAGCGCCTGTAACTGTCATAGAAGGAAGATGGGAGGAGTGGGCAAGCCCGAAATCAGCAATCTTAACATAGCCGTCATTGGCAAGGATTATGTTTGCCGGTTTTATATCGCGATGAATCACGCCCTTATTGTGGGCGTGCTCAAGCCCCCTGCATATCTGTATAGATATATTGAGGGCAACCGGGATCGGCAATTTTTTACCACCCCCCTGCTGTCCGTGGGGCAGAGCAAGGAGATCCTTTAAACTCTTGCCCTCCACATACTCCATGGCAATGATGTATGAGATAATCTGTCCATCGCGCTCCTCTGAGCCATAATCATGGATTATGATAATGTTTTCGTGATGAAGGTTTGCAGCAGCCGTTGCTTCTCGCTTGAAGCGGTCAATAAATTCTTTATCCTGAATGAGGTGCTGATGAAGTTCCTTGACAGCCACAATCCTATCCACTGAGGTCTGGACTGCTTTATATACAACAGCCATCCCCCCGCGAGCAATTACCTCAAGGAGTTTAAATCCCCTGACAGTTCTTTCCATTTGTTTATAAATTTAACTGAAATTAATGAATTTGTCAAATGAAGATGACGTAAATACTACAGTGGTTCGGAAATTCCCTGTCGCCTTATCATCAGGAAATGGAGGGTGAGCAACACCATTATTATTGCGGGAAGAATAACTACATGGAGTGCAAAAAACCTTGTTAATGTCAACTGGTTAATCTCATCCCCACCCCGTATGAAATATTTCATATACTCTCCTATAAATGGCACTGTCCCTGCTGCCTCTGTGCCAACTGTTGTGGCCCAGTAGGAGAGTTGTGTCCAGGGTAGTAAATAACCGGAAAAACCAAAAGCAACAGTAATGAGTAGCAACAGCACCCCGGTCACCCAGTTGAAGTCCCGCGGTGGCTTATAGGCACCAACAAAAAATACTCTCAGCATATGCATAAAAACAAAGAGAATCATAAGGTTGGCACCCCAGGCATGCATCCCCCGGATGAGCCATCCGTATGGCACAACATTCACAATCTCAACCACACTCTTATACGCCTCTGTCGTTGTGGGTTTATAGTAGAGCAACAACAAGATTCCGGTAATTGCCTGATTGATAAAAAATACAAATGATAAGCCACCAAGACAGGATGTAAAATAATTCTCAAACCAGTAGCGATAGCGGGGTGTTGGCTTGTGCAGTTGTTTCTCTATTGCCTTTCTTATATGTAATCTCCTGTCAAGAGGACCATATAAAAAACCCGTTAAAGAAAGGAAATCAATAATATCTGTCAAAAGTGTTCTTTTCTCCAGTTCTTCCCTTTTCTTTAAATCATTATCAGCCATAATCAGCCCTCTTTTATTTCAATATTTCCATTCACAATTGTTGCCCTGATCTGTTGAAGGGGTTTTGGCGCAGGACCTCCTATCACATTGCCATTCAGATCAAATCTTGCTGCATGGCAGGGGCAGATAATCTCGCGTGCATCCGGGTCCCAGTTAACAAGACATCCGAGATGGGTGCATACCGCAGAAAGGGCGAAGACGCCCTTCTCTGTTCGTATTACAATATATGTCCCGCCTGCGAATCTTATTTTCTTTGAAGAATTTACCTCAATCTCGGAGAGGGGTATATTTAAGACCTTCGTTCCGCCCTCGCCCTCAAGTCCTGTAAGTTTTTTCGGTGGCCAGATGTACTGAAATAGAACCTTACCTGTCCCACCAATAAATCCAATGGAAAAGAGCCCTATGAGAAAACTCAGAAAGGAACGTTTTTCTCTTTCTATATCTGATTTTCTTCCTGTCACGTAATCCTCTGGAATACTATTCATAACAATTTTATAATTATGAATTTTTATTTAAACATTTGTCAAGGATTTTTGGGATTTTTTTCCATTACTATTTCACAGACAGGGTATTCATCACAGTTCCTGCATTCAAGTTGCAGGGTCGTATGGTTTATATTGAATTTACTTCGCAAAATATCATTCACCTCATTTATAATCCTCAAGCCATCACTGAGGCGCTGGTCCTCTATCAAAATGTGGGCACTCAATGCATTCATTCCCGATGTAATGCTCCACAGATGAAGATCATGGACATCAAGAACGCCCTTTACACTGTGCATTGAATCACTAACACTCTCAAGTGAAATCCCCTTTGGCACCGATTCAAGGAGAATGTGACTGGATTCAAAGACAAGTTCCAGCGCACCCTTGAGAATAATGCCTCCGATGAGCACGCTCACAATCGGGTCAATGAGCATCCAGCCAGTAAAATATATTATAATTCCCCCTGCAATCACACCAATAGAAGAGAGCGTATCACCTAACATGTGGAGGAAGGCGCTGCGGATATTTAAATTTACCTTCTGCCCCCTCCTTAAAAAATAAATTCCCGTGAGGTTCGCTATTAATCCCATTGACGCAATGGTAAGCATCATTGCTCCCTTTACCTCCGGCGGGCTCACAAAGCGCCGGTATGATTCATAAAATATGTAGCCAGCCACAAAAAGGAGGGTCGCGCCATTGAGGAGCGCCGCGAGAATCTCAAATCTGTAATGTCCGTAGGTTCTTCTGACATCAGGAGGCCTGGAGGCAATCACTATGGCAAAGAGACTCAGCGCGATAGCAATGGAATCTGTAAACATGTGCCCCGCATCTCCAATAAGGGCTAAACTGTTCGCAAGGAAGCCCCCGATTGCTTCAACAACTGCCATTATGATGGTGATGAAGAGGGCAATCTTTAGTCCCTTTTTATTTTCTAAATTATCCCTGTTATGATTATGCTCAGCCATTAATTATATTATGAGGCAAAATATGGATTATGGCAAATACTAACCGCCACACTCAGTGGGGTCACCCTGGATCTTCTCTATTGCGTGTTTTAACACAGGAAGAAGGGCCTTAAGACTGTCCATTACAGCAGATGGATTGCCCGGAAGATTTATAATTAATGTCTTGCCCCTCTGTCCCGCAACTCCACGGGATAACATGGAGTTTGGTGTCCTCTTGAGTCCCTCCAGTCGCACTGCCTCCGCAATACCTGGTATCTCTCGTACAATCACTGCCCTTGTAGCCTCAGGCGTCACATCCCGCGGGGTAAGCCCTGTCCCACCGGTGGTTACTATCAAATCAACACCGTGTTTATCTGCATATTCAATTAACTTTTTAGAAATCTCATCCTTCTCATCAGGAAGAATCTCGTAGAACTTTACATTAAATCCCTCTGACTCCACCAATTTCCGGGCAAGGGGACCACTGATATCCTCCCTCTCGCCCTTTGATCCTTTATCACTTAAAGTCAAAATGCATGCTATCTTTTCATTGCCCACTTATTAACCCTCAATTGTAATTGTTATATTGACCTCCTTGACCCTGCCGTCCTCCAGAGTAAATTTAATTGGTATCTTGAAGATTTTATCAGAAATCTTCTCCGGAACCCCTATCTCTACACCCGGGTTTTCATTCCCGAGAGAATGCTCTGCCATGGGAACTTCTTTATTTACAGTTACAGATGAAATTACTTTGCTCTCCACACCTGACGGAACCGGTTCAATCTCAACCTCTCTCTCTGATGGGATGGAGGGTTCAGCAGGCTGGGTTTCAACCTTCACAAACTCAGTGGATGTCCTTAATTTCTGTAAAACAAGTTTACTCACTGTCGTAAGGGTCTGGAGGACGCCCTGGCCGGTATGCGCCACCGCCTCAAAATAGGGGAAATTATATTTATTAAGCGACTGCTGGAGTTCTTCTACCGAGAGTATGTCCGGAAGGTCTCTTTTATTATACTGGAAAACAACGGGAATATCTTTCAGACTTCTGTTGTAAAACCTGAGATTATCCTCAAGATTCTTCAAACTTTCAATATTCTCGTTGAGCATCTTTTTTTGTGAGTCCGCTACAAAGACAATACCATCAACATTTTTGAGGACGAGTTTTCTTGTTGCATTATAGTAAACCTGACCCGGAACCGTATAAATCTGGAAGCGCGTTTTTAATCCTTTGATTTCCCCCAGTTCCACCGGAAGAAAATCAAAAAAGAGCGTCCTGTCTGTCTGGGTCGCAAGAGTCATGAGTTTACCCTTATGTTCTGGTTTTAATTTCTTGTAAATGTACTGTATATTCGTGGTCTTTCCTGAAAGTCCAGGGCCATAATAAACAATCTTCGCATTGATTTCCTTCTTCTGATAATTTAAAAGAGCCATTTTAACCCGCCTTTCTCTGATTCAGCAAATTTTTTGCAAGATTTATCACAGCGCTGGAAACATTCTTTGAACTTGCGAGGTCCTTCAAGTCCTTCGTATTTAGAGAAGTGACTAATTTCATAGCCACTGGAATGGGTGTCTTGGGATTATTAACAAGGGCAACCTTTACCCTGTAATTCTTCACCCATTCCTTATTTCCCGCTATAATTCTAATGACATCGTCACAGACATTTCTCGAATTGGCAAACATAGCAATCTCACCGTCTGTAATTTTGGGGCTCTTTAAAACAGTGGTAGCAACAATTTTGTTTGCATCCCTTATAAGGGTTGCGCGAACCTCCTTATTTCCAAAGAGTGCAAGCTTTACCTTGTCCGCAACATTCATTGTTGCAAGTTTTTTAAGAAGTGTTTCCCTTTCCTCCGGTTTCTCCTCCTCTTCTTTATCAAGTGTAAGTTCCTTTGGGATTTCAAAAAATGCCTGTGGCACATCTGCAGGCACTTCTAAACTTTCAAGGCGTCTGGGACCATCCGGAATCTCATCTTCCTCCATTCCCTCTTCTGATGTTTTTACCTCCCCTTGTAACCCTGCCTCTATCTTTTCCTCTACCTCTATCTTTTCCTCTACCTCTACCTTTTCCTCCCTCTCTTCCTTCTTCGCTTCAATCCTCGCAATTTCCTCTGGCTTAAGGTAGATCTTTGAGAGTTGCCTCAGGAAAAACTCCTGAAGGCGTGATATGGTGGAGGCACTTAATGTAGGAGATTCAAGCAATGCCTCCAACAGGGTCTGCTCCCTCATCAGTCTTGTCTGATTAAGAGAAATCACCTCAAGAACAGAGGGTGTTCCAATCTTTATAAGTTTAAGCAGCGTCTCTGTTGAAGTATTTTTATTCATTGCAATCAATTCAAGCAGTTCTGTATTCTTCTCAAAAATAACACTTAACACATCAAGCACCTGAGCGGGAAGGTCTGACTTTAATGCATTCTTCAGGGAATCATAGGGCAGTTCCTGAATGGATTTCAGTGCTGTCTTTTTTATCTCCTCGTCTGATTCTAAAAACAACAAGGACAAAAGAACGATCTGCTCATTTACAGATAATGGGAAGAGACCCTTCGCTGCCTTTAACTTGAGTTCTTTTGGAACGCTTGTCCCCACAAGATTTTTTATACTATCTGGAATACAGGTATTAATCTTTATTGAATCCATAAATTCTGTGAATATTTTACACCTTCTTCTCTACAATTCTGGCTTCTATCCCCAGACCCTTCAGCTTTTCAACTGCATCCTTTGCTGGCTCATTTTCAGGAAATCCAATCTCAAGATTAAATGCCTTCTCAGATGATTTGCTAATATCAATCGTGACTGCGTATCCGCTCTCAGAGGCCTGATTTTTCTTTTCTATTGCTTCATTAAGAGAAGAATATGACCCAAGTTTTACCCTCTTATTTTCCCCGGCATCCACCAGTTCCGCTGGAAATCCTTTGATAGACATCTTCAGCCGGACTACATTGGCTTCTGCGGGAGGCATAGGCGGGTCAATGTAAAGATTATAGACCTCCACAGTCTGTGTGGTTGATGAGAGTCTGGGAGTATATCCTAAAATTTTTACCTTTATTTCCTGCGCCTTTGCTTCCTCCCTCGTTTTAAAGGGACCTACAGTAACAATGAACCTGTTTACCTTTGCTACTGGTTTTGGCGCCGGTGTTTCTACAACCTCCTCCTTCCCCACCTCCGCTGCTGGTTTCTCCTCAGCGGGAATCTGGATCCTGGTTTCTGCTTCCGGAGGTTGCGCTACTTCCTCCACTTTCACCTCTGCAGGTGTCTGTGGAACAGGCCTTTCAACGGGCTGTTTTTGTATTGGCACCTCAACTACTACACCCTCTGGCTTCTTTTCTGTTATACCCTTTTCTTTACCCTTACTTCCAAAAAATATATAGCCCCCCACTCCCAGGATTATT
>FWWL01000308.1_pt1 | contig 140756 bp, 123 predicted proteins | sample 2228331 | NCBI WGS metagenome assembly FWWL01 (sample SAMEA103939775, study PRJEB20133) | metagenome | reverse complement strand
CTGTGTGAGCGTGGTGGGGCTGCGAGTGTTGATGCCGCCGCCGTGCGCTTCGTCGGCGGTCGTGTTGACGCGCTGCGCGGTGTTGTACGAGACAGAGCCGCCGAACACTTCCAGCGAACGACAATCGGCGCTGCAGAAAATCCCGCCGCCGCCGCGCGCCACCGCCTCGCTGATGACGGCGGTGTTGCTCAGGATGCGCGTCCGGCTGATGACAGTGGCGCGGTCGCTGGCGATGCCGCCGCCGTCCCGCCCCTGCGCGGTGTTGCTGCGGATCACGCTGTCGTTGACGCGCAGCCCCGCGCCCTGGTGACAGATGCCGCCGCCGCTGCGGGCGCTGTTGTGCTCGACGCGCACGTTGTCCAGAATGAGCAGGTTGTCGCCGCGATGTCGGATTCCGCCGCCGCCCTGGTAGCAGAAGTCGTTGCTCGTGCCGGTCTCGAAGAACGGGTCCGGCACGCTGCCGTTGCGGATGATCAGGTTGGTGAGGGTGATTTCAAAGTTGCCAGTGGGCAGCACGTCGAAGACGCGGTCGGCGATGCCCGCGCTGGCGGCGATGACGACGCCCGCCGGCGGACCGATGATGGACAGCGCCCCGCTGGACGAACCGCCGATGTCCAGGTCGCGGTAGCCGTTACTGTCGTTGTCGCCGCCGCCGCTGCCGAGCGTCAGCGTGATGACGGCGATGCTGGGGTCGAACACGATCACGTCGTTGCCGTATGCCCCGACGCCGACGCAGCCGTTGTAGTCGCTGTCGTTGTTGGCGGCGTTGATCGCCCGGCGCAGCGAACAGCCGATCGGACCGACGCCGAAGAGGTCGCTCTGCGTGGTGACGGTGATCGTGGCGGCGCGCGCGACGGGCGCGCCGCTCAGGCTCAGGGCAGCCAGCGTTAACCCGCCCGCCAGCCAGAGCGCGACGCGCAGGGTGGAGGTGTTCATGGTGGTCTCCTGTCCAGTGAAAAAAAACAGGGGCGCTGGACGTCCAGCGCCCCTGTGGGTTGATGGCTCGCCGTGGGGCGAGATTGACTTACGGCTTGCGCACGATCGGCGCGAAGACGCGGTACTGCACCTTCACCGTCACGCTGTTCGAGTTGACAGGCGTGGACGGGTGGGTTGCCGCAGTGACGCTCGCCGTGTTGGTCAGCGTCAAGCCGCCGGTGATCGGCGCCGTTGCCACGATCTGGATCGCCGGCGCGGCGCCCACGCTCAGCGTGCCAGCCGTGCAGGTGACCGTCGGCGCGCTGAAGCTGCACGACCAGCCGCTGCCGCTGGCGCTGACGTATGTCACGCCCGCCGGCAGGTTGTCGGTCACGGTCACGAAGCTGGCGCTGCTGGGGCCGGTGTTGGTCACCAGCAGCGTGTAGGTGATCGTGCCGCCCGGCGCGACCGTGCCGGTGATGCTGCTGACCACGCTCTGCGCCTTGCTGATCTGCAAGTTAGCCACTGGGGTGACCGGCGTGGTGACGGTGAAGACATTGTTGGCAGGGTTCGGGTCAATCGCGTCGGAGGTCGCCGTGACCGTGTTGGTGATCACGCCGCTGGTCGGCGCGATGACGGTGTAGGTCATGATCGCCGCGCTGCCGACGCCCAGCGAAGGCGCGGTGAACGTGACGCCGCTGGCGCTGCTGCTTTGCAGCGTCGCGCCGCCGCCGGTGGCGACCACGCTGCCAAACGTTGCGCCGCCCTGGAACACGTCGGTGATCACCACGTTGCTAGCTGGGTCAGGACCGAAGTTCTCCACCACCACGGTGTAGGTCACCGTCTGACCGGCGAAGACGGGCGAGGGCGTGCCCGACTTGAACGCGCGCAGCTCGGCGTTCGCCGCAGTGGTCAGCGTGACCACGTTCGACGCGAACGGTGTGCTGGGGAGCGCGGGCGCTTGTGCCTGCGCCGTGTTGGTGAAGGTGGTGTTGGAGGTGGCTGGCGCAGTCACGGTGATGATCGCGGTCACTGCGCTGCCGGCGGGGATGGGCACACTGGTGTTGCAGCTCACCGTCGGCGCGCTGAACGAGCACGTGCCGACGCTGATGCTGGCTGCAACGAAGGTCACACCGCTCGCCAGCGTGTCTTGCACCAGGATGGGGACATTGCTCGGTCCGTTGTTGGTGACCACGACAGTGTAGGTGACCGTGCCGCCCGGCAAGATGATCCCCGTCGCGTACGGCACGTAATCTTGTGACTTGGTGACCGACAGGTAAGCCACTGGGACAACACCCGTGGTCACACTGGCGGTGTTGTTGCTCGGGTTGGGGTCGGGGTTGCCAGAGGAGACCACCACGTTGTTGGTGATCGGTCCGTTGCCGGGCGCGGTGGCGGTGAACACCAGCGTGACCGATGCGCCGGCTGGCAGCGTGCTGAGCGTGAAGATCGCCTGCGTGCTGGTGCTGCTTTGCAGCGCGAAGCCGCCGCTGCTCACCACGCCACCGAAGGTTGCGCCGCCGCTCAGCGTGTCGGTCAGGACGATGCTGTTGGCAGCCCCGCTGCTGCTCAGGTTGGTGACGATGACCGTGTAAGTGATCGTCTCACCTGCATTCACCGGCGACGGGTTAGCCGACTTGCTCACCGCCAGGTTTGCCTCTTCCAGCTCGAACGCGCCGATGTCGCAAGCGAAGCCCTGCGGGCGGCTCACGCCGCGCTGGTCGCTGGACACAGCGCAAGGCGCCGGCACGACATCCAGCGCCGGGCTGCCGGGCGAGAGGGCGTGGTTGAGCGTCTGCCCGCCGTTCAGCGCCAGCGGCTGCAGCAGCGGGTTGGTGCTGAGCGTGCTCACGCCGCAGGTGGCGTCGCTGGACAGCGAGTTGCCGTTATCGGTGATGGACACATTGCAGTTGTTGCCGCTGTTGTACGCCAGCAGGGTCGCCTGCACTGCCACGCTGCCGCTGTTGCGGAAAATGCCGCTGCCGTTGGTGTTGCTGGCAATGGTGGTGTGGGTCAGGTAGGCGCTGCTGCTGGGTCCTGCATACAAGCCACCGCCCTGGTTGGCGCTGTTGCCGCTCAGCGTGTTGTTCTCGCTCTCCAGCGTGCCGCCGTCGTGGTGCACGCCGCCGCCGCTGGTGCTCGCCGAGTTGTTGACCAGCGCGCTGCTCTGGATGCTGGCGCTGCCCTGGTTCCACACGCCGCCGGAGCCGCTGGTGGCGCTGTTGCCCTGCAGGGTGCTGCCGCCGACCTGGAGCGTGCCGATGCTGGTGTTGAGCACGCCGCCGCCAGCCAGCGCGGTGTTGCTGAGGAACGCGCTCTGCATCATGATGAACATGCTGGCGTTGTTCAACGCACCGCCGCCAGTGTTCGACGCCGTGTTGCTCTCGAACGTGCTTTGCGTGATCTGCATCGTCCCGCTGTCGTTCTGCGCGCCGCCGCCGCTGGTGGCTTGGTTGGCGCGCACCGTGCTGCGGATGATGTTGGCGGAACCGCCGGCGTTGAACACGCCGCCGCCATCGTCCGACGCGGTGTTGGTCAACACCTCAGACAAAAGGATGAAGACAGAGCTGCCGCCATTGAACACGCCGCCGCCCTTGCCGCTGCCAGATTGCCCTGCGACGTTGTCGCAGATCACGGTCTCGACCAGGTTCAAATCTGCAAAGTTGGCAATGCCGCCGCCGTCCTGGCTCGCCTGGTTGCTGCACACGGCGCTGCCGCGGATCTGGGTGCCAGAGGCGGAGTTGAGCATGCCGCCGCCGTCGGCAAGCATGCTGCCCTGCGCCTGATTGAAGCGCACCTGGCTGTTCCACATTTGCGCGTCGCTGACGGTGTTGTACCAGCCGCCGCCGCCGGAGGTGGAGGTGTTGGACAGAATCTGCGTGTCGGTGATCAGCGCCGCCGCGCCGGAGCTAAGCACACCGCCGCCGCTGCTGCCGCCCATGCTGGCGTTCGCCGTGTTGCTGACCACCAGCGAGCTGGTCAGCGTCAACACGCCGAAGCTGTCTATGCCGCCGCCCTGCGCGCCCGCCCCGCTGGCGACGTTGTTGCGCACCTGGCTGTTGAGCGCGTCAACCACGCCGCTGCTGTTGGCGATGCCGCCGCCTTGAGCAAACCCCATACCAGCCTGCGCAGTGTTGGTTGAGACGCTGCTGCTTTGCAGGGTGAGCTGTGGACTGCCGGAGCTGCTGAAGTCCCGGTTGTTGATCCCGCCGCCGCTCACCTGATCGCCAACGGCGTTATTGAAGTCCACCCAGCTGTTCGTCAGGTTCATAGCCGCGCCGTTCTGGATGCCGCCGCCGTAAATCTGGGCAAACGACACGGCGCTGTCGGCGTCGGCGCGGTTGTGCGTCACTGCCACGTTGTTGAGCGTCGCGGTTCCGTTGTTCCAGATGCCGCCGCCGGCGATTGACCCGCCATCCACAAACACCACCGCCTGGTTGTGCGACACCTGCCCGCCGTTGATCCCCAGCGGCGCGCCTTGATGGTAGATGCCGCCGCCACCGCCCGGTGGGAATGACACCGGTCCCGTGATCAGTGCCGCGTTGCTCAGCACAGCGGTGTTGTTCAATTGCAACGGCGATCCGCTCCAGATGCCGCCCCCGTTGCCAGGAGTCTGCAAGGATGCGCCGGCGGTGTTGCTCAGCACCGTGCTGTTGTTCACTTGCAGCCCGCGCACAGTCTGGTTGTGGATGCCGCCGCCGTCACCTTCCGCGCGGTTGTACGCCACCGTGCTGGTGAGGATGGTCTTCGGCGACGTGCCGCCGCTGCTGGCGATGCCACCGCCGATGCTGCCGAGCGCGGTGACGGCGTTGCTCAGCACCTGGCTGGATTGCAGGGTGAAGGTGTTGGTGCTTTCCGCAATGCCGCCGCCGGCGCGGAAGGCTGTGTTGTTGCGAATCTCGGTGTTCTGCACCACCAGGCTGGGTCCAGTTGCGGCAATGCCGCAGCCTTGATTGGACGAGGCTGTGTTGCTCAGAATGCGGCTGCCCTGCACGGTCAACGCGCTGCCCTGGCTGCACACACCACCGCCGTTCAGCTGGATGGCGTTGTTCTGGATCGTCACGTTGTCCAGCGTCAGGTTGCCGCCCGACCAGTTGCGCACGCCGCCGCCGCTCAAGAAGCAGGGGTTACCGCCGCCAGTGTCGCTGCTGGGGGTGTTGCCGCCCTGGATGGTCAGGTTGCGCAGCACCACCGCGCCGGGCTGCCCCATCGGGTTCTGGGGAATGTCAAAAATGCGGTCCTGCCAGACGGGGACGCCGGGCTGTACGATCACGCCGCCCGGCCGCCGTCAATGATCAGGTTGTTCGGGAACGACATGTTGGTGTCCAGAATGTCCAGGTCGAGGAATGAGTTGTCGTCGTTGTCGGCGCCAACGGTAGTGATGGTGAGGTTGACCACCGTTACCGTCGGCGAAAAGACGATGGTGTCGTTGCCGTAGCCCGTGCCGGTGCACCCGCCGAAGTCGTTGTCGGTGTTGGCGGACTGGATCGCCTCGCGCAGGGAACAGGCAGTCGGGTTGATGCCGAACTCATCCACTCCGGTGGTCACGGTGATGGTGGCGGCAGAGGCACTGTTTGCCGTGCTGAGCGCCAGCAAGAGCGCTGCGCCCCCCACCACACCACCTGCGATCCAGCGACGCAGCCACGATGACGCGGAGGAGTTGCCCCCCGCCTGCTGAGAGGAAAGAATCATTACAGCCTCCTTTAGACAGAGATGGTTGGTTAGACAGAGATGGTTGGTAAAAGAGCACCGTTGTGAGCAATATCGAAGCTTGACTCTACTTGTGAGCACACAGCCTGGGAACTTGAACTTCTCAATCCCCTCTCCCTGTGCACTGGCAAGGTTTGAGATTGTGCTTCTCTGTTGCCCCCTATTCGGTATGCTGACATTGTAGTGTGCATCTCAGGATCGTGCAAGTCGAATGCGCTGCGGAGTGATGACGAATGCCCTACGCTGCAGCGTGCAGTGGCAATGGTTGAAGAAGTTGGCTTTTGGGCACAAATGAAGGCGCGCTTCAACTACTGGTGCATGGACGAAGCGCGTTGAAAGCGTCGCCTCATCTCTCCCCCAGTTTGGGCGTGTATGCTAAACGTGATGCGTCCGCGAGTGGTGGATTGGACGCTGGGCGCTTTGGTGACGTTGACCGTCGGCAGCGGCTTTGGCGCCTGGTTGCTGCGCGATGAGGTGGCGGGCGCGGTGATCGCCGCCCATGTGGCTCTCGGCGTGGCGCTGATTGTGCCGCTGGTCTGGAAGATGCGCCGCGTGCAGCCGCGCGTGTTGCGCGTGCGCCGCTGGGATGGGCGCACGCCGTTCTCCGTGTTGGCGCTGCTCAGCGCGCTGGCGTCGCTCGTCAGTGGCTTTGTCTGGACGCGCCTTCAAGTGCCAACGGGTTACCCCAACGGAATGCACATCCACATCGTCGCTGGGTTGCTCACCTGTGGCTTCGTGCTGGCGCATGTCGCTCTGCGCTTTCGCCTGCCCGCTCGTTACGACTGGCAACCGCGCCGTGATGCGCTGCGCTGGCTGGGCATGGCAGCGTTCGGCGCGGCGATGTTGCCGCTGCGAGATGCGCTGAACCACGTGTTGCGCTTGCCTGGCGCAGAACGGCGCTTCACTGGCTCACGCCCCGCCGGCGACGACACGGCGCACGACATGCCGGTGACCAACTGGCTGCTGGATCGCCCCGCGCCGGTGGACGTGACCCGCTGGCGTTTGCGCGTGACGGGCGCTGTCCAGCGCGAACTGGTGCTCACGCTGGACGACCTGCGCAATCCGCGGCTCACGCGGCACGTGCGCGCCACGCTGGACTGCACGGGTGGCTGGCACAGCACGCAAACATGGCGTGGCGTGCGCGTGGATGACCTGCTCGATGCGGCGGGCGCGCTTCCTGCTGCGCGTTACGTGAGCTTCGTCTCTATCACGGGATACCGCTGGAGCCTGCCGCTTGCAGAGGCGCGCCACGCGCTGCTGGCAACTGGCTATGGCGATCAGGACCTCACCCACTGGCACGGCGCACCGCTGCGCCTGGTGGCGCCAGGGCGACGCGGCTTCATGTGGGTGAAGTGGGTGCGCGAGGTGCGCTTGTTGGAGTCGCCTGACTTCGGTCAGTGGGCGGCGATCTTCCTCAGCGGCTTGTCCGATCAGCCATGACGACCGACGCGCAGGGTCGCATTCGCGCATGCATTCTGGCGCTGGCGGCGCAACGCGGCGCGGGCAAGAGCATTTGTCCCAGCGAGGTGGCGCGCCTGCTCGCCCCCGACGATTGGCGGGCGTGGATGCCCGCCGTGCGCGAGGCGGCGTTCGCCCTCGCGGAGGAGGGCAGGGTGGTGGTCACGCAGCGCGGCAAACCAGTGGGGCGCGCCGCGCGCGGTCCCATCCGCATCACCATCTCTCTCTAATCCTCTCTCCCCTCCCGCTCTCCCGCTCTCCTGCTGCTCTCCGACACCCGCTGTGGCGTGAAGGGCATCTGGTGCAGTGTGCGCCCGGTGAGGGCAAAGAAAGCGTTGGCGATCGCTGCTGCGGTCGGACCCATCGGCGGCTCGCCTACGCCGTGTGGGTGCAGCTCGTTCAGCGTGTTGAGCAGAATCACGTTCACCTCTGGCGCGCGGTCTAGCGAGAGAATGGGGTAGGCGTCGAAATTAAGCGCAGCGATGCGCCCATCGCTTACGCGCGCCTCCTCTAGCAACGCCGACCCCACGCCCCACATAACGCCGCCCTCTGCTTGTGCCTTGACGCCATCGGGGTTGATCACCAAGCCACAATCCATCGCCAGGGTAATGCGATGCACGCGGATGCGCTCGCCCTCCTCTAGCGACACCTCCGCCACCTGCGCCACGACAGTGTTCACGTCAGTGCTGCAGGCGATGCCGCGGGCACGCCCTGCGGGCAGCGGCTCGCCCCAGCCGGCGCTTTCTGCCGCGGCGCGCAAGACGGCTGCCATGCGCTTGCCCCACGGGTCTTCGGGCAAGTGAGCGAGGCGAAACTCCAGCGGGTCTACGCCCGCAGTGCGCGCCAGCATATCCATGAAGGACTCCACCGCAAAGGTGTTTGCCAGTAACCCCAACCCACGCCAGGGCCCTGTGCGTACGGGCAAATCGCGCCGCCAGGCGACCACGCGGCGATGTGGAATGGCGTAGCGGATGGTGGCGCCGCGCGTCGCGCCGAAGTCGTTGCCGATGATCTGCTTGGCGATGCCTGGCGCGAAGGCAAAGAGCACATCGCCGCTGGCTTGCTGATGTTCTAAGGCGACGATGCGCCCGCCCTCCAATCGCCCGCGCAGGCGATGGTGGGTGGGTGGGCGGAGGAAGCCGAGTTGCAACTCCTCCTGGCGCGTCCAGGCGACATGCACCGGCGCGCCTGCAGCGCGGCTGAGGCGCGCGGCTTCGATGGCGATCTCCGGGTTGAAGCTCTTGCGCCCGAAGCCCCCGCCCACCATGAGCGGGATGATCTCCACCTGGTCGGGGCGCATGCCGAGCGCCAGCGCCACCTGTTGCTGCATCAAGAAAGGTGCTTGTGTGCTGACCCAGATCGTCGCGCGGTCGGCGCGCGCGTCAGCCAGCGCAGCCTGCGCCTCCAGCGGCGTCTGGATGGCGAACGGCGTGCGGTATTCCGCGGCGATGATGTCTTCGCCCTGCAACAATGCGGGAGCGTCGCCCACGCGCTGGATCGTCACGCCGCCTGGTCCGCCGACGGTGACGATGCGGTCAATCTCATCCTGTTCCCAGCGCTTGCCGAAGTCCCATTCTGCCTCGATCTGGCTTGCCGCTTGCCAAGCAGCGGCGCGCGTATGCGCCACCACGCCCACAAAGCTGCCGTCCACCACCACCTGCTCGACGCCAGCGGTCTGCTGCGCGCGCGCAGTGCTGACGACGCGCTGCAGCCGTCCTTCCAGCGTGGGCGGGTGCAGCACCGCGCCGTACAACATGCCTGGTGTGCGCGCGTCGTAGCCATAGATGGCGCGCCCAGTCACCTTGTCGCGCAGGTCGAGGCGCGGCACGGGTTGACCGATGTAGCGCCAGGCGCTCGGCGGTGTGAGCGGCGCGGGTTCGCGCGGGGCTTCCCACTGTCTCTTCCCGCGCACAAGTTCTCCAAAGGGGAGGCGCTGGGCGGGATTGGCGCGCACAAACGCGGTGCCGTCGGCGATCTCCACCTGCTCGGCGGGCACGCTCAGTCGGATGGCAGCCTCTTCGCGCAGCATCTCGCGCAGCGTGGCGGCGGCTTGTCGCAGTGGGGTGAACAACGTGAGCACCGACGTGCTACCTGCTGTGCCGAACAAGTCGGGGTTGCGGAAGCGGCTGGTGGGCGCTTGCTGCACTTGAATGCGCTCCGGCGCGAGGCGCAGCTCTTCGGCAGCGAGCTGCGTGAGCGAGGTCATCACGCCTTGACCCATCTCCACCTTTGTCAGGAACAGGCGCACTGCGCCATCTATGCCGATTTCAAACCAGGCGAAGGGGTCGTTCGGCGTCATGGCGAACGGTGCGCCGGTGGAGGCGTCGGTGCGCTCCGCCCACTCCGAGAGCATCAGTTGTAGCTCAGGCAATGCCAGGCGAAACCCCAGCGCCAACCCGCCGCCGGTCAAGCCCATGCCGATCAGGAAGCCGCGCCGTGAGAGTCGCCAGCGGCGGGGCGTTCGTGGTGCGCTCATGCGGACACCTCCTGCCCGCGCAGTGCTTGTAACCGCGCGCTGCGCACAGCCTGGCGAATGCGGGCGTAGCATCCACAGCGACATAAGTTGCGGCTCAGCGTTGCCAGCATGGTCGCCTCGTCGGGCAGTGGTCGCTGCTCCAGCAGCGCTGCCAACGTGACGATTTGCCCGCTCATGCACCAACCGCACTGGGGCACTTGGTGTTCCAGAAAGGCTTGCTGGGCGGGATGAAGCTGATCGCCTTGCGCCAGCCCTTCAATGGTGCGGATGCGTTTGCCCTCGACGGCGCGCATGGGCGTGATGCATGCGCGCACAGCTTCGCCATCCACGATCACGGTGCAGGCGCCGCACAGCCCAACGCCACAGCCGATCTTGGTGCCGGTCAACCCTAACTCGTCTCGCAGCGCCCAGATCAGCAAACCCTCGCCAGAGACGCGATATACGCTGCCGTTGATATTCAGTTCCATGTCGCCGTCCTGTACACTCCAACCCCAGCTTAACTGGCGAGCCTGAATTGCGGGTGAACGCCAAGCGCGTTAAGCCGAGAGCAAGACATGAGCGTTTACCAGTGGTTGTTGTTGATTCATGTGGTGTGTTTCGCAATTTGGTTTGGCAGCGTGGTAGTGTCGTGGTTGTTGATTCGCGCGCTGGAAGAACGACTCACCGATCCGCAACGTGCGGCGCAGTTTGCCGAGTTGCTGCGCCATTACATCCGCCTGGAGACGCGCGTGGTGGATGTGGCGTTTGTCGGCGTGGTGGTGACGGGCGTAGTCCTGGCGCAATTCTTTGTCGGCTGGTCGCCGTGGGTGATCGGCAAGCTAGTGTTGTACTTAATCCAGTTTGGTTTGACGTTGTGGTATTTGCTGGTGCACTTGCGTCCCCTGCGCTACCCTTGCTCGCCGCGTGAGTATCGGCGCTGGTATGAGCTGCTCACTTTGTCGTTCGTGGTGTTCGGCGCTTCGCTGGTGTGGACGTATTTCGGCAGAGGCTGGTTTGCCATCGAGCACATAGCAAACACCACGAACCCGTAGCGTGGGGGGCGAGCGCGTCGCTCACTGCAGCGGCGCGTAGCCGATAAATTGTCCATCTTCAGCGCGCAACACGCGCCGAACGCCGATGATCGCCTCACGGTTGAGCGGTCCGTAAATGTGCGGGAAGGTGCGATGCGCGTCAGCAGGCGTTGCGTGTGCGCCGTGTGGCGGGGCGGGCGCCTCCCAGCGCAGCGGGCTGGTCAGCCGAGACTCGTCAATCTCCAGCACGATAAATTCGCCTGGTGCGTGGCGGTAGAAGCGGTTGGCGATCTCCAGCAGGAGCGCGTCGCCTTGCGTGGCGTGGATGAAGCCTTCGCGCACAAGGCTTTCGGGACAGTACGGCTGATGCGCTGGCGCGCGCTCCCAGTCTTCGCGCGCGGTGAGATGCAGGATCACGAGGACTTGACGCGCTCTTCGGGGTCGAGCATGGCGGGCACCGTTGCGTTGCGCCGCGCCAGTTTTGCCATCAGGATGCTGAAGAGATACAGCAGCAGCAACGGCACCATCACGATGGACATGTTGATCGGGTCGGGCGTTGGCGTGATCAGCGCCGCCAGCGCTGCCACGATCACCACCGCCCAGCGCCAGTGTTTGGTGAGCACGTGCGCGTTCAGCACGTTGGCTTTGGCGAGCAGGAAAATGATCAACGGCATCTCGAACGCCACGCCCATCCAGAACATCACGCCCGCCACAAATGGCACGTATTCATCTGGCGTCAACTCGTAGCGGAACACGCTCGGAAAGATGCCGGTCAGGAAGCCCAACGCTGCTGGCAACATGACGAAGAACGCAAACGCTGCCCCCAGCACAAACAGCAGCAGCCCAAACGGCAGCCCGAGCATGATCCAGCGCCGTTCGTGTGGCAACAAGCCGGGAAACACAAATGCCAGAATTTGGTAGATCACGAACGGCGAAGAGAGGATCGCGCCGAACGTCACCGAGACCACGAACACGTTGCTCAGCGACGAGATCGGGCTGGTGACGAGCAGTTGGCGGTCGCCGTAAGGGGCGAGCAGAAACTGCAGAATGCGCTCTGAGAATGCCAAGCCGAGCAGCGCCCCGATCGCCAGCGCGAGCACCGCCCGAAACAGGCGCATGCGCAGTTCTGCGAGATGCTCCACCAGCGTCATCCCCTCTTCTGGGTCGGGGGCGGCGTTCACTTGCTGTGCCATATCGTGCAGTGAGGCAAGTATAAGTCAGCGTGCTGCTTCAAGCGACGCGACGATACAGTTGTGCTCAGCCGCGCCAGGGGTTGTCCTCGTCAAGCGCGTCGGTGCGCACGGGCGCGTTGACCTGCGCCCAGGGGTTATCGCTGGGAAGTTCAAGCGCGCTTGCGCCAGCGCTGTGCGCTGGTGGGTCGGGGAGGAGCGCTGCGGCGCTGAGGTTGCCGTAGCCGTTGCTGGGCGCGGAGAGCAGATTTGGCGAAGTGGACGAGGCGATGAGTGGCGTTGTCGGGGAAGGGACTTCAATTGTGGCGGCGCGGCTGATGTCTTCGGCGTAGGGATTCAGCACCGTGCGCAAGTCGGCGGCTTCGCGGATCGCGTCCACCTCCTGGCGTATCTCGCGCGTCACTTCCTGGATGTCTTCGGCGATGGGCTGCAGCTCGTCTTTGAATTCGCGCGTGAAGGCAACGTAGGATTCGCGCAGGCGGCGCAGGGCAGCGCCCAGCCCGCGCGTGAACTCCGGCAACCGCTCTGGTCCGAAGACCAGCAAAATCAGGATGCCGATCACCAGCACCTCTAGGGGTCCGACGCCGAAGACTGTGCCGCTCATCTCATCTCAACCTCTCACAGCAGCGCCCAACACGCCGTTCACGAAACGTGGGCTGTTATCGCTGCCGAACTGCTTCGCTAGCTCCACGGCTTCGTTGATGGCAACTTTAACGGGAGTGGTGCCACTCTTGATCTCAAACAAAGCCATGCGCATGATGTTGCGGTCAATGGGCGCGAGCTGGTCAACGGGGAAGCTCGGCGCATATTGCTGAATCACCGCGTCCAGCTCGGGCTGACGCGCGAGCACGCCGCTGACGAGCTGCGTTGCAAAAAGCCCCGCCTCTCGGTTGAACGATTCTTCGCTCAACCAGCGGTTCAAAACTTCCAGTGCGTTGTGACGGGCGACGTCGGCTTCGTATAGCACTTGCAGGGCGAGCACGCGCGCTTCACGTCGTGACATCTTCAAAGTGTATGTCCACCTGCGAAACGTGCATTCCCAGCATCTCCTCGACCGCCTCGCGCACAGCTTGCTGGATGTGGCGACCCAACTCCAACAGTGCTGCGTCGCGGGCGGCGATGATGTGCAAGGAGAGCTTCACCGAACGATCTTTCTCGTCCACGACCAACTGAATGCCGCGATGGTTGGCGCGCCCGCTGTGTGGATCGGCGAAGCTGCGCACCCCTGGTGTCGCCAACACTGTGTTTCGCACTACGGTGCGAATGACGTCGGGTGAAATGGTCAATGTGAAAGAGGGATGATTGGTGCTCATTGCATCACCAAGCCGCCGTCCACGCTCAGCACCGCACCAGTGATGAACGCGGCTTCATCACTGGCTAGGAATGATACCGCATACGCCACCTCTTCAGGCTTGCCAAAGCGTCCCAGCGGAGTCATCTTTAGCACTGCTTGCTTTTGCTCTTCGGTGAGCACCTCGGTGAGCGCGGTGGGGATGAAGCCTGGCGCGACCGCGTTCACGGTGATGTTGCGCGACCCCAGCTCTTTTGCCAACGATTTGGTGAAGCCGATCACGCCAGCCTTTGCGGCGGCGTAGTTGGTCTGTCCACCCTGACCTGCCAGCCCCACCACCGAGCTGATGTTGATGATGCGTCCGCCGCGCGCGCGGATCATCGGCTTAATCGCCGCCTTGCAGCAGTTAAACACGCTCTTCAGGTCGGCGTTGATCACGGCGTCCCAGTCCTCTTCGCTCATGGTCATGAGCAAGGTGTCGCGCGTGGTGCCGGCGTTGTTGACCAGAATGTCCAGCTTGCCGAAGGTGTCCAGCGCCGCTTTGATCAGCGCGCTGGCTTCGTCCATGCGGCTTACGTCGGCTTGTACGGCGATAGCGCGCCCGCCTGCGACAGTGATCGTGTCCACCACTTCTTGCGCGGCGGCTGCGCTGGATTTGTAGTTCACCACCACCGCAGCCCCGCGCCGTGCCAGGTCTAGGGCGATAGCACGGCCGATGCCGCGCGAGGCGCCAGTGACGATGGCGACTTTGTCTTGAAGGCTCATCATAGATATTGCTGGTTGTTGGTTGCGTGGCTCGACTTCAGCCGATGGCGTGCGTCTCCGCTCCTGGTGCGATGCGTCGAATCAACCCACACAACACATCTTTCGGTCCTAGCTCGATGAACTGGCGCACGCCCAGCTCATCCCACATGCGCTGCACGCTCTCCACCCAGCGCACTGGCGAGATGAGCTGCGCAGTTAACTCAGCGCGGATGTCGTCGGGGTGGGTGATGGGCTGGGCTGAGGTGTTCGCGATCACAGGCACGCGGGCGGGCTGGATGGGGGTGTCTGCGACCACGCGGCTGAATGCCGCCTGCGCCGATTGCATCAGCGGGGAGTGCGAAGCGATGCTCACGTTGAGCGGAATGGCGCGCTTGGCGCCGCGCGCCTTCGCCAGCTCACAGGCGGCTGCCACTGCCTGCTTGCCGCCAGAGATGACGATCTGCCCTGGCGCGTTGTCGTTGGCGACCACCACGCCAGGCGTATGCTGAGCGGAGACCTCCGCGCACACCTGATGCAGCGCGTCGCCGTCCATGCCGATGACGGCTGCCATGCTGCCGGGTTGCGCCTCGCCAGCCTCGCGCATCAGCCGCCCACGCTCGCGCGCTAAGCGCACACCGTCTTCAAAGGTCAAGGCGCCAGCGGCGCACAGCGCGCTCAGCTCGCCCAGGCTATGACCCGCCATGCAGACAGGCGAAGCAATCTCGCCCGACAGTTCCACCATGCGCCAGGCAGCGATGCTGTGCGTGAAGATCGCGGGTTGGGTGTTGTAGGTGTCGTTCAGGGCGTCTTCTGGACCGTGCCAGCATAGCGCTGAAATAGCAGCGCCGAGCAGCCGATCCGCTTCCAGGAATGTGCTCTTGAACACTGGGCGCAATCGGGCGTTCTCTGCGCCCATGCCCACAAACTGCGAGCCTTGCCCAGGAAAGACGAAGGCGAGCGCCATGCCAGCCTGAGATTACTTCTTCGTCTCGTCTGCGTCGCCCACCCGCACTACTTCGCGGCCCTTGTAGTAACCACATGCGGGGCACACGGTGTGCGGCAGCTTCTTTGCACCGCAGTTGTCGCAAGTGACCAGATGCACTGGCTCAAGTGCATCATGCGCACGGCGGCGGTGGGTGCGACCCCACGAGAACTTTCGCTTCGGTAGTGGACCCATGTTGCATTCTCCTTAAAATGAGCTTGGCGTACTGGACACACGCCCAACGCGGCTGGTTGGGCGTGTGGCTATCTTGATAGCCAAAAGCAATGCATTCTAACGCATTTGTCGAATGCGTGGCGGGGCGAATGTGCTGCACTGGTGCGCTGAGCTTGCCGAAGTGTACAGAATTCAGTCGCCTTCTGGGAAGCCGCCACCTGCAGGCGCTACGCCGCGCGCGTCGCCGATGCGCTGCTCGTAGCCGCTCGCTTTCAGAGCAGCGATGGGGTCGGGGTGCAACCCCATCTCCTCGCGCACTTGCGCCAGCAGTGGGCGCACGTCGGTTTCGTACGCTTCCATCAGCGCGCGGTGGGCGCCGAGCACGTCGTGTTCAGCTTGTCGCTCTGCCAGCGCCGCGCGGTTGACGATCAGCGCTTTGGCGTAGGCGGTCTGGATGTTCATCACCGTGTGCACCATCGCCTCGATCTTTGGCTCCAGGTAGTGGCATTGATCCACCATGTAGGCGACGTCCTTGGCGGCATCGCCAGCGGCTACCAGCTCGTTGTAAATCAGGAAGAACTCGAACGGGTTGATCGAGCCGACGATCAGATCGTCGTCGCCGTACTTGCGGTTGTTAAAGTGAAAGCCGCCCAACTTGCCTTCGTCGAGCAGGGTGGCGACGATGTGCTCGATGTTGGTGCCGTGCGGGTGATGTCCTAGATCCACCAACACCTGTGCGCGCTCGCCCAGCTTCAGGCAGATGGCGTAGGACTGACCCCAGTCCGCCAGGTCGGTGTGGTAGAAGGTTGGTTCGTAGAACTTGTACTCGAGCAACATGCGCATGTCGGCGGGCATGGCGGCGTACACCTCCGACAGAAACGCGATGGCGCGATGGCGCCGCGCCACGAACGACTCCTGACCGGGGTAGTTGGTGCCGTCGCCGTACCACAGGCTGAGCAACTTCGAGCCGACCTTCTTCGCAATCTCGATGCACTCCAGATGATGGTCCAGCGCGATGCGGCGGATGGCTGGATCAGCGTTGGTGAGGCTGCCGAACTTATAGCGATCCGCCTGAAAGGTGTTGGTGTTCACCGCGCCGATGCGCACGCCTTGCTGCGCGGCGAAATCAGCCAAGCTCGCCCAGTCGTCCACCTTGTCCCAGGGAATGTGAATGGCGACCGACGGGCACACGCCCGTGATCTTATGGACGAAGCCGGCGTCCTCCAGCTTTTCGTAAATGTTGCGGGCTGCGCCGCGCCAGGCATACGTCTTGAAGCGCGTGCCGGTGTTGGCGAAGCCCCACGAGGGCAGCTCGATGTGTTGGCGCTTGAGCGCGTCTTTCACATGTTCCACATCTATGCCACGTGCGGCAAGTTGATCTGTTAAAACGCGATAGGCTTCTCGATGATCGTTCATGGTGCTCCTGAAATCTGGGATGTTGAAGTGAAGCAGCTCAGTCGAGGTGGAAGACTTCCTCCAGCATGATGAAGCTCTGGTCAGCGTGCTGACCGCTCAGATTTTCAAAGAAAGGCGCCATCTCGGCTTGCCAGCGCGCGTTCACCTCGCGCCGTGCCATGCCTTCCAGCGCGGCTTTGAAGTCGGGCGTCTCAACGTAAAAGAACAGGGTGCCGTCGCTGTGCATAAAGATGGAGTAATTGTGCCAGCCTGTCTCGCGCAGCGCCTGCAACATCTCGGGCCACACCTCGCGGTGGCGGCGCTTGTATTCCTCGATGCGGTCGGGCTTAACTTTGAGCGTGAAGGCAACTCGCTGCATACGTCTTGTTGTAGCCTAACTTCCCGATTCGCGCAACAAGCGGACCGGCACGCCGCCGGCAAATGCGCCTGGCGGCACGTCGCGGTTCACCAGGCTCATCGCGCTCACCACTGCGCCTTCGCCCACCACTACGCCAGGCAGGATGGTGCAGTTTGCGCCGATAGTTGCGTCGCGGCAGATGCGCACTGGTCCGCGCCGCCAGGTGTGGCGGGTGAACTCGTGCGCCAGGATCACCGTGTTGTAGCCGATGGTGGCGTCGTCCTCGATGGTGATGTCTTGGGGGAAGAAAATGTCGAGTGTGACACCCAGCCCGATGGCGGCGTGAGGGGCGATGCGCGCGCCGGTCAGTCGCAACAGCGCGCGCTTGATCGCGAAGGTCGGCGCTATTCGTGCGGCATAGATGCACAGCGCGTTGAACAGCACGCGCGGCACGCCGCCAGCGACTTGTGGAAAATACCACAGCGCTGCGCGCTCGCCAGCAGAGGGAAATTCGCGGCAGCGCGCTTTGCGCGAGTCGGTCGGCGGTAGCGAGTCCATCGGGTCAATCGTACGTGGTCTTGGCGCGCGCCTGTGCCGCCTGGTGATGCTCGCTGTTGCCCTGCTGCGTACAATCAAAGCAGCTACACTCAACGCCAACTAGCGACATGACGCATTCAACCGAACTGCTCCTCGCAATGTATGAGCGCATGGTGCTCATCCGCGCGTTTGAAGAAGCATGTGTGCGGCTTTACATGGAGAAGGAAATCCGCGGCTCACTGCATCCCTGTATCGGTCAGGAAGCCACAGCAGTGGGCGCATGCTTTGCATTGCGACCTGACGACTACATGACCTGCACCTATCGCGGGCACGGCGCTTGCATCGCCAAGGGCATTGACATTCGCGCGGCGATGGCTGAGATGCTCAACCGCAAGACTGGCATCAGCAAAGGCAAGGGCGGCTCGATGCACTGGACCGACCCCAGCATCGGATTGCTCGGTGAAAACGCCATCGTTGCTGCTGGCATCCCCATCGCAGCGGGCGCAGCGCTCAGCGCGCAGATGGATGGAGATGGTCGCGTGGCGCTCACGTTCTTCGGCGATGGGGCGATCAACCAGGGCGTCTTTCATGAGACGCTCAACATGGCGCAGCTTTGGAAGTTGCCGCTCATCCTGCTCTGCGAGAACAACTTGTACGCGGAGATGACGCCGCTGGCAAACTCGAATCCGCTGGAGCAGATTGCTGATCGCGCCAAGGGCTACGCCATGCGCGCCGTTGTGGTGGATGGCAACGATGTGATCGCTGTATATGACGCCACGCGCGAAGCTGCGGAGCGCGCCCGCGCTGGCGAAGGTCCCACCTTCATCGAGGCGCGCACCTATCGCTTGCTCGGTCATATGATCGGCGATAGCGAGACCTATCGCACACGCGAGGAAGTGGAGCAGTGGCGCCAGCGCGACCCGATCAAGCGCCTGCGCCACACGCTGGAGCACGAGCGCCACCTGAGCGCCGAGTCGCTCGACGCGATCCACGCGCGCGTGCAGGCGCAGATCGAGGACGCGGTCGCTTTCGCCAAAGCGTCGCCCTATCCAGAACCTGAAGAAGCATTCACCGATCACTGGGCTTGAACCATGCGTGAATTGACCTACACCCAGGCGCTCCGCGAAGCGTTGATCGAGGAAATGGAGCGCGATCCCAGCATCATCCTGCTTGGCGAGGACATCGGCGCGTATGGCGGCGTCTTCCGCGTGACGGAGGGCTTGCTTGCTCGCTTCGGTCCGCAGCGCGTGCGCGACACGCCCATCAGCGAGGCGGGCTTTATGGGCATGAGCGTCGGTCTGGCGATGACCGGCAAACGTCCCGTGCCCGAGCTGATGTTCATGGACTTCGCGCTGGTTGCGGCGGACCAAATCTGGAACCAGGCAGCCAAGATGCGCAGCATGAGCGGCGGCAAGGTGAAAGTGCCGATGGTGCTGCGCGCGCAGCAAGGCGGTGGGCGCGGCAACGGCGCGCAACACTCTCAGAGCTTCGAGGCGCTCTTCACACACCTGCCAGGGTTTAAGGTTGTCCTGCCTGCAACGCCCGCCGATGCCAAAGGGCTGCTCAAAAGCGCCCTGCGCGAGGATAACCCCGTGGCGTTCATTGAGCATAAGCTGCTCTACAACACCAAAGGTCTTGTGCCCGACGGCGAATACACCATCCCACTAGGTCAGGCGGACATCAAGCGCCAGGGCAGCGACATCACCATCGTCGCCTATTCCCGCCAGGTGTTGCTGGCGCTGGAAGCAGCAGAGAGGCTGCAACACGAACACGGCATCAGCGCCGAAGTGGTGGACCTGCGCTGCACTGTGCCGATGGACATGGAGACGATCATCCGCTCGCTGCGCAAGACGCACCGCCTGTTGATCACCCACGAGGCGCACACTTCCTGCGGTGTCGGCGCGGAGATAGCCGCGCGCGTGATCGAGCAAGCGTTTGATGAACTTGACGCACCCATCGTGCGCGTAACGGGGTTAGATGTGCCAGTGCACGCAGCGAAGACGCTGGAGGAGGTCGTGCTGCCGCAGCCCGACGCCATCGTGAAGGGTGCACTCCGCCTCATGCGCGGTGGCTGACCCTCACATCCTCATGCTCTCAAGTTCTCATGCTCTCACCCTCTCCCTGACCTCACAGGCAAAGACAAGGAGATGCAATCATGAACATCCGTGATTTGTTCAACGCCCGCCCAGGCGGGTCTTCAGCAGCCAGCGCGCCACAAGCGCGCACACTTCAGGCGAAGCGCCTGGACGCCCCCGATGCGTCCGTGCCGGTCTTTCTCACGCCGCAGGCGTTAGTGTCCTTCCCAGCGGCGACGCTGGCGATCAAGGTCATTGATGTGGTGTTCGATAGCCTTGTGCCGAGCCTTGCCGATAGCAACGTCCCGCCGTTCGTCGCGGCGCTGTTGATTGGCGGCGTGATCATGTATTACACATGGGACAACGCCCAGCCGCCGAAGGAAAAGCTGCTGCGTGCTGTGGTGGGTGTGGTGAACATCTTGTATCTCTATGCGGTCGCGGTGGGTTTGAACCTTGGCAACCTGATCGGTTAACACAATGCGCGTTGCTTTCATTGCGGCGGAGTGCGCGCCATTTGCCAAGACAGGCGGGCTGGCTGATGTCGTCGGCGCGCTGCCGCGCTATTTGCGCGCGCTGGGTCACACCGTGATAGTGGTGATGCCGCGCTACGCGAGCATTGACGCATCCCGTCACCAACTGCGCTGGGCGCACGGACCGATGGGGGTGTGGATGGGCGACCGCGAGGAGTGGTGTGCAGTGCACACGACAGAGCTAAACGGCGTGCCGATCTACTTCATAGAGCATGAGGGCTACTTCAATCGTTGGGGTCTCTACCATGACGCGCAGTTCAACGACTACGCCGACAACCCGCGCCGCTTCGGCTTCCTCGCGCGCGCCGGGCTGCAGCTTTGCAAAGACCTGAACTTCAAGCCCGATGTCGTCCATGTCCACGACTGGCACACGGCGCTCGGCGCTGCTTACCTGAAAATCTGGCACTGGGACGATCCCGTTCTCGGCGATGCAGCCAGCCTGCTGACGATTCACAACATCGCTTACCAGGGCAAATACCCCGCTGAGCACTTGCCCTATCTCGGCTTGCAATGGGGCAATTTCACGCCCGATAAGTTTGAGGACCACGGCGCGATCAATTTTTTGAAAGGCGGCATCGTCTATGCCGACGTCGTGAACACGGTCAGCCCCTCCTACGCTGCCGAGACGCGCACCCCCGCAGGCGGCTATGGCATGGCGCCATACCTCAACGCGAAGGGGGATGACTACTTCGGCATCCTGAACGGCGTTGACTACACCGCATGGAACCCCCAAACCGACGCCTTGATCCCCGCCCGCTACAGCGCCGAGGACCTCAGCGGCAAGGCGATCTGCAAGTGCGAGTTGCAGCGCCGGCTTGACCTGGAAATCTCAGCGGATACGCCGATCATCGGCGTGGTGAGCCGCTTTGTGGAACAAAAGGGCTTGCATTTGCTGGCGCAGTGCATCGAGGGCATTGTGCAAACCATGCGCGTGCAATTCGCCATCCTGGGCAGCGGCGAGAAGGGGCTGGAGCACTACTTCGGCACGTTGCCAGCGCGCTACAGCGGACGCATCGGCAGCTACATCGGCTACAACGAGGAGCTGGCGCACTGGATCGAGGCAGGCGCGGACTTCTTCCTGATGCCCTCGCTGTTCGAGCCATGCGGTCTGAACCAGATGTACTCGCTCAAGTACGGCACGTTGCCCATCGTGCGCGCCACGGGTGGCTTGAACGACACCGTGCAGCAATACGACGAATCCACTGGCGAGGGCACTGGCTTCAAATTCGATGAGCCAAGCGCCCATGCGGTGTACTACACGGTGGGGTGGGCGGTGAGCACTTACTATGACCGTCCCCATCACATGCAGCGCATGATCCGTGCAGCAATGGCGCAGGACTTCTCGTGGGAGCGCAGTGCCGGGCAGTATGTGCAAGCGTATCAGCGCGCAATTCGCAAGAAGCGCAGCGTATAGCTGTGCCTTTAATACCCCGCTGCTTGAGATTGCGCTGAGCGGCGCCGAGCGCCTGTCGAAGGGCGCGCGCATGTGGAGTGCTGAAGCGCAGCTTCAGCATTCCATATAACTCTCAACCCCTGCTCACGTCAGACTTACGGTCATTCTCTACAATGAAAGGTATATGCGGCTTGCGCGAAAATGGGCCAATCGGTTGTTGGCGTGGGTGAGCGCGATCTGGCTCTCGCTGGGCGTGGTGCTGGCGCAGTCGGGCGGTGACCATGCGCTGGTGCTGCAGGCGGATGGTCCGCTGACGCCAGTGTGGCTGTCCTACCTGGAGCGCGGCGTGCGCGCAGCGCAGGAGCGCGACAGCGCGGTGATCGTGTTCAAAATCAACACGCCAGGCGGCCAGATCGACCTGATGGACCGCCTCATCAACGTTATCCTGACCAGCCCCAAGCCTGTGGTGGTGTTTGTGTCGCCGCGCGGCGCAGAAGCGGGCAGCGCAGGCACGTTGATCACGCTGGCAGGTCACGCCAGCGCCATGGCGCCGCAAACCACCATCGGCGCAGCCAGCCCGGTTGGCGGGCAAGGCGAGGACATCGGCGAGACGATGGATGCCAAAGTGAAGAACATCCTGAAGGCGAAAGTGCGCACGCTGGCTGCGCGTCGTCCTCCAGAAGCCGTTGCGCTGGCGGAGTCCATGATTGACGAAGCGCGCGCCGCCACCGCCGAAGAGGCGCTGCGCATCGGCTTAATTGACGTGATCGCTGAGGATGTCGCCGATCTGCTCAATCAACTGGATGGCAGGACGGTAATCGTGCAGGACCGCGAGGTCGTGCTGCGCACAGCGGGATTGCGGCAGGAGGCGCTGGAGATGAACTTGCTGGAGAACCTGCTGGCGCTGCTGACGAACCCCAACATCCTTTTCTTGCTGTTGTTTATCGGCGCGCAAGCAATTCTGATCGAGCTTTCCAGCCCTGGCATCGGCTTGCCTGGCTTGGTGGGCTTCATCTCGCTCGCGCTGGCGCTGTATGGCGTGGGCGTGCTGCCGGTCAACTGGTTCGGCTTGCTGTTCATCGTGCTGGCGGTCATTCTGTTCCTGGTGGACCTTCAGACGGGCATCGGTCTGCTCAGCCTGGGCGCGGTGGTGTCGTTGGCAGTGGGAGCGCTGGTGCTGTTCAACTCGCCTGGGTCGCTGCCGTATTTCCGCGTGTCGGTGCCGTTCGTGATCGGCACATCGGCAGTGGTGGGCGGCGCGTTTCTGGGGCTGGTTGCGCTGATCCTGCGCTCGCGGCGACGCCCCGCGCTTCTGGAAAGCCGCGCGGTGATCGGCGCGATGGGCGAAGCGCGCAGCCGGCTGAACCCGCTCGGCGTGGTGCATGTGGCTGGCGAGGACTGGACGGCAGAGAGCGTGGGCGGACCGATCGAACCAGGACAGCGCGTGCGCGTGGTGGGCATGGAAGGCTTGCGCCTGAAGGTGCGCGCGGAAGACTGAAGTCGGCGCTTGCGAGGCGCGCTCGTCCGTGACCGAAGCTGGCAGCGCCCATCTCGCCGATAATTAGTGCCGATGAAAAGCCCAGCCGCCAAACTTGTCCTCGACATCGCGATGGGCGCAGTGGTGCCCATCCTCATCCTCAACAACCTCACGCGCGTGCTCGGTCCGCCGCCGGCGTATGTGTTTGCCGCGCTTGTGCCGGTGGCGTATGTGCTGGTGGACACGCTGGTGATCAGCCGTCGCTTCAACGCGATCACCACCTACATCGCGCTCACCACGATCATGCAAGGAGCGCTTGCCTTTTGGTTCGTAGATGGCTGGCGATACGCGCTGAAAGACACCGCCGGTTTAATCGTCGCGGTGCTGCTCTTCTTTGGCTCATTAGCACTGGGCAAACCGATGATGCGCTTCTTCATCGCTCAAGTGTTCCAGCCGGACACGCCGCGCAAATACGCCGCGATGGATAGGTTGCTGCGCACCCCGAACATCTGGCGCGTGGTTCAGCTCACCACTGTGCTGATCGGCGTGCAGAACCTGGCATTTGCAGCCGCTAACTTCGGCTTAAACCTCAGCATCGTCACCGCGCCGTTTGGCAGCGACGCCTTCAACAGCCAGGTGGCACAGGTGAACGGCATCACCCGCGTGGCGTTTACGGTGATCTCCTTCGTCGTGTTTGCGTTGGCGTTCTTTTGGCTATACAACGCGATCTACCGTGCTTTCCCCGCGCAAGAAGGAGAAGAAGTTACAGAGATGAACATCTGGGACTTGCTGCGGCGACAAGGTTTGCTGGAAGAAGCCTAGCCAGCGGTATGCTCCCAGTTCACCAGCCGATGCCCTTCAAACGTGGCGGTTACGCGCTCAACGTGCTCAACCCCTGTGATCGTGTCGAACGCGGTGTGTTCGCCGATCAGGTGCGTGTCTGTCTCAAAGATGCGCAGGCGGTAGAAACGCAGGTATGCCAGCAGCGCGGCGCGCACACTGGTGATGGTGTAGCGCTCCAGAAAGGCTGGGAATAATCGCGCGATGCGCCGGACCGGTCGCGTGACGCGGCGCGGGTAGCGCCCATCTTTGATGATCAGAAACATCGCGCCGCCAGGGTAGGGCGCGCGAAAGTACGCTGCTGCGCGCGACACGCCAACCGCGATCATGCTCAGTCGCTCGCCGTTTATGCGCGCGCTGAGCGGCATTTCGGGCTGGACGAGGTCGCTGTTATGCGCAGCCTCACCCAGTCGGCGCATGCGATGCGCCACGTCGAGCAGCGCAGCAGGGATATTGCTCTGCGTATTCGCCCAACTCCACAACCAGGTGCGCGTCTGCTCGGACTCTGTGCCGAGCACTTGCGTGTGAAGCTGCAGCGGCGGCTCATGCGGGCGTCGAAACGCCAGGATGCCGCTGTTGAGATCAAACGCCCAGCCGACGCGACCGAACTGGGCGTGCAGATACACCTGTTTATCGAAAGACGCAGCGCCGTGTTGTGTGAAGAGATGCTCCAGCGCGTCCGCGCCATCGGACCAGCGCGACATGCGCTACATCATGCCGAAGAAAAAGTTGCCGCGCAACCGGATCACACTGAGCAGCACCAACAGCAGCGCCACAATCGCCAGCAACATGCCATTGCGGAAGCGCACTGTGTCTGGGCGATTCTTAAACATCGGCATCATGTGCGATGCAGCAGTCGCCACCAGGCCGTAGAAAGCGTGCTCGAAGTGAACTGCAGGGCGGAACGCCCCCGCCGCGATCAAGCCGATCAGGTTGATCAGCCCCAGCGCAAACTGCACAGTCATGGCAACGGCAAAAGCACTGCCGATCTGTCGGTCCAGCGGCGTGAAGGATTGCTTACTCAGCCAGCCAATCGCGTAGCGGGCGATCAGCACGATGGCAATCACGAGCAACACCCACCGAATCAAGCCATGAATCGTGATCAACGTTCCAATCATAGACAGGCGTGATTGTAGATGATGGCTTGAACGGGCAGAGACTGGTCTGGTGAGTGCATCTCTGTGCGCTCTGGTTCACCAGTCTGGGAAGGGGTCGTCCATGCTCAACCAGTGCACTGGACCAGCCTTCATCTCCGCGTCCGTCAATAAGCAAGCGTCAAGGATCTCCTGCACCAAGTCAGCTTTCAGATCCGGTCCGATGAAGACGATCTCCTGGCGACGGTCGCCGTAAGGTTCCAACCAGCGCTTCTGCACCTCTTCGCGCGCGTGCTCGGGCCACTGGTCGCGCGGTGTGCTGGCATACCAGCGACCGGCATACTCGATGCGCAAGAGCGCGCCGGCTTGTGACCAAAGCCCAGCCTCATCAGGGCGGGTGGCGAGCCAGAAGAACCCTTTTGACCGCACCACGTTCGCGCTGCTCCAGTCGGTGTGGATCGCCTCCCAGAGGCGTTGGGGGTGGAACGGTCGCCGCGCGCGATAGACAAAGCTGCGGATGCCGTATTCCTCCGTTTCTGGCACGTGCTCGCCGCGCATCTCCTTCAGCCAGCCTGGCGCTCGCGCAGCTTTCTCGAAGCTGAACAAGCCAGTGTTCAAGATGCTGTCGAGCGGCACACGTCCGTAGGTCGCTTTCACGATGCGCGCCTCGGTGTTCAGCTTCCGCAGGATGCCCTCCAGCCGGCGCAGCTCATCGGGCGAGATGGTGTCCACTTTGTTGATCACGATCACATCGGCGAACTCGACCTGGTCCACCAGCAAGTCTGTGATGGTGCGCTCGTCGTTCTCGCTCACTGCCAACCCGCGCTCGTGCAAGTAGGCAGCCTCGTTGAAGTCGCGCAGGAAGTTGTGTGCGTCCACGACGGTCACCATCGTGTCCAGGCGAGCAACTTGCGAAAGCGAAAAGGATTCGCCGTGCTCGTTCTCCAGGTCGAAGGTAAACGTCTCCGCGACGGGCAACGGCTCTGAGATGCCGGTGGACTCGATCAGCAGGTAATCGAAGCGGCGCTCGCGCGCCAACCGCGCCACCTCAACGAGCAAGTCTTCGCGCAGTGTGCAGCAGATGCAGCCGTTGGTCATTTGCACCAGCTTTTCCTCGACGCGGTGCAGTTGTGCGCTGTTCTCCACGAGCTGGGCGTCAATGTTCACCTCGCTCATGTCGTTGACGATCACCGCGACGCGCAAACCCTCGCGGTTGTTGAGCACATGGTTCAGCAGCGTGGTCTTGCCGGCGCCGAGAAAACCAGATAGCACCGTCACCGGCAGTCGTTCATCACGATTTGAGTGCATCACGGACATGTTTTTACTTGCCTCCTCTCTCGCATGGCGCGCAGCCCCCATGCCAGCGCAAAGCAGGCGACACAGGTGAGCACAATTGCCGCGCCTGATGCGACGTCGAAGTGATACGAGATGATCAGCCCCACCAAAGAGGCAAAAATGGCGATCAGCGAAGACAGCCCCATCAGCGCGGGCAGGCGCTTCACCAACAGCGACGCAGCCGCTGCTGGCACCACCAGCAGCGCGCTGGTGAGCACCACGCCCACGGCTTGCACAGCGCCCACTACCGCCAGCGCCATCAGCACCAGCAACACGTAGCGCAGGTGGTCGGCGCGCAGCCCAATCGCTTCAGCATGGTCTGGGTCGAACGAGGTCAGCTCCAGCTCTTTATGCAGCACGACCAACACGCCGATCACCACCACCGCCAGCACGCCGAAGAGCACGAGCTGATCCTGCGTCACTCCCAGGATGTAGCCGAAGAGCATGTGCGACACATCGCGGAATGTGCGCACGGTGCTCATCAGCAAGATGCCCAGCGCGAACATGGCAGTGAACAGGATGCCGATGGCGGTGTCTTCGCGGATCTCGCGGCGGCGCGATAGCCAGCCGATCCCAAGCGCTGTGGCGATGCCAGCCACCAGCGCGCCGCCCAGCAGATTCCACCGATTCAGATAGGCGATCACCAAGCCAGGCAGCACGGTGTGAGCCAGCGCGTCGCCGATGAACGCCATGCGGCGCAACACCACGTAAGCCCCAAGCGAGGCACAGGTGATGCCCACAAGGATGCCCGCCAGCGCCGCTGATCGCATGAAGGCGAACTGAAAGGGCGCGATGAACCACTCGTGCAACACGTTCACGCCCACACCTCCTGCGCGCCCATCAATGCCCGAACACGCTGCGAAGTCTCTGGAATGCCGCGCGCCACCACTGCCCCGTCCACCAGGAAGATTGCGTCATCGAACTCGTCCTCCATGCGGTCCAGGTCGTGGGTGGCGATGAGCGCGGTCTTGTCGTGGCGCGCCAGGTCTTTCAACACCTCGATGAGGATCTCGCGCGTTTGGGCATCCACAGCGTTGAGCGGCTCGTCCAGCAGCAGCAGGTCAGCATCTTGAGCGAGCGCGCGCGCCACCAGCGCGCGCTGTTGCTGCCCGCCCGAAAGCTCGCCAATTTGGCGTTCGGCGAGATCGCGCAAGCCCACGCGCTCCAGCGCAGCGTCGGCGATGCGCCAGTCTTCGCGCATGGGCAAGCGCAGCCAGCCTAGATGTGGGTAGCGCCCAGTCAGCACCAGTTTGCGCACGCTGATGGGGAAGCTCCAGTCAATGTTGCCCCGCTGCGCCAGGTAAGCCACCCGATGGTGACAGGCGCCGACTGGGTTGCCGTAGATGCGTATCTCGCCGCGCGTGATCGGCATCACCCCAGCCAGCGCCTTCAGCAGCGTGGATTTGCCCGCGCCGTTCGGTCCGACTAACGCCATGCGCATCCCCACCTCCACCCGCAGGCTGACGTCCCGCAACGCCAGCCGTTCGCTGCCGGGATAGCGCGCATGAACTTGGTGCATCACCACTGCTGGCGCGCCAGGCACGGCGCAAACTTCGCGGCGGCCGTTGTAGGACAGGCGAGGCATCGAGATGCGAATGGACATGCCCGGCGTGCGCTTCACTGCGCGCTTTGCAAGGTCTCGACAATCATACGTCCGTTGTATCGCATCGCTTCTAGGTAAGTGGCGATGGGGCTGCCTGGCTCACCCAGCGCGTCGGTGAACAGCACCGGACCGACGGTGATGTTGGCTTCCTTGGCGAGCTGCTCCACGACCCGCGCGTTGGGGATGTTCTCCAGGAAGATGACCTTCACGCCCGACTCGCGCACCTGCTCAACCAGCCTGGCAATGTCGCTGGCGGAAGGTTCACTAGTTTCAGTCGTCGTGCTGCCGAGCACGCTGCCGATCACCTCGAAGCCATAACGTGCTGCGAAGTAACCCAGCGCCTCGTGCGAGGTCAGCAGTTTGCGCTGCGTCTCTGGCAGCTGTGCCACCAGCGAGGCGATCTCCTCGTCAAGTGCCTCGAGTTGGGCAATGTACGCCTGGGCGTTCGCTTTGTAAAAATCAGCGTTAGCGGGGTCGAGGGCGCTCAGAGCTGCCTCGATGTTGCGCACGATCTGTATTGCGTTGCGTGGGTCTTGCCAGATGTGGGGGTCGAACTCGCCATGCGCATGGTCAGCCTCTTTGGCTTTCTCTTCGCTGTGTCCGTGCTCGTCGTCGTGGGCGTGATCGGCGTCTGTCTCGTGAGCGTGTCCGCCTTCGCGCAGCATCGCGCCCTCGCTGACCACCACGCGGCGTGCTTGCGAGCCAGAGGTGCGATACAGCGCGTCCAGCCAGGTCTCCAGCTCCAAGCCTAGCTCGAAGATCAAGTCAGCCTCGCTGAGGCGGGCTGCATCGGATGGCGTCGGCTCGTAGTCATGCACGTCCGAATTTGCGCTGACCAGCGTGATCAGGTTTACCTTGTCGCCAGCAACGTTTTGCACAAAGTCGCCCAGAATGCTGAAGGTGGCGATCACGGTGGGGCGTTTCGCGGTCTCCCTAGCAGCGTCGGGCGGGGCTTGCGACTCCGGCGCCGGCTGTGATGTGGGCGTCTGAGCGGGCGGCGCCGCGGGTTGTTGCGACGAAGTAGAGGGTGAAGCTGGCGCTGCGGGAGCGCAGGCTGCAAGCAGCAGGGTCGCGGCGCTGAACGCGCCGATCAAGTAGCGAATGCGCATGATAGGTGTGCCTCCTCTTTTTGATAAGGTTTCTCAATTATAAGGCTGCATGATGAGGCATTGCAGGTTCCGTGAGTGCAAGGTGGCAAGACTTGTGTTGTTGACCCTCTCTGTTCATGCCGCTGAGATACGGCTTGATGGTCTTGAACAGGTGTCTGTCTGTCTTCCAATGTCCCTGATGCGGTTGCTCAACGTTGTCATGCGGTAGCTGTTGCTCTGCAACAGCCATCAAAGCGCTAACAGTTGAGCTCGATGTAGATGTGAATTTCGCGGTCTGCAAGGACTTCATAGCAATTGCTTAACACAGGCTTTATGTTTTTAGCAAGAATGGGTATTAGAGGTGTGCAGACAGAACACCAGCGCGTAATCAGAGCATAGAGCATGTTTGCAGGGTTGGTTTTCATCTTCGTGGGTCTCGTCCTGGCGATGGGAGGGACCTGGCTTCTGCTGCGCACACGGCGCCTGCTTCGCGCGGGGGAACAGACAGTGAGCAGAGTGGTAGAGCTACAGTTAGACGATGCGGGTGAAGCCTACTTTCCCATCTATGAGTTCATCACTGCAAATGGCGAGATACGCCGAGCAAAAGGGATCGTTGCGTCCAACCCGCCCCAGCGCAAGGTTGGTGATGCAGTGGTCATTGTGTACGACCCCAAACGCCCTGAAGATGTGCGCGAACTCCGCTTCTCGGAGTTGTGGATGTGGCCGCTGATAGCGCTTTGCTGTGGCGTCCTGATAGTTCTGGGAGGTGTGATTCTGCTGCTCGATCAGTGATCTTTCTCCGCCATTAAGAGGCGCAAGTGTCTATCGGTCTGCTTTTCTATGCGACAACACACGACCAGCGACCGACTAGACTCAAATTGTTAACAAACAGGTGATGACATGACAAGTTCTCGACCTTTCCTGAGCATGATCCTTGTAGCTATGCTGTTCCAATCCGCATGTGGTGGGAACGAGCCAGCTAATCAGCGCCAGCCAGGTCAGGCTGTGACCTCGCAGGGGACTGGGGAAAATCGCACGCCGTTCCAGACTCGGCAACAACAACCGACTCAGATTGTGCCCACGCAAACAACGGAGGCGAATGCAGTGCCGTCCCAGAACCAGCCAGAACAATCTGCGACCTCGACCACTTCGACTGAAGGGCAGCGCGCGCTATCGGAGCCAGTGCAGAAAGTGAACCTTGCATCGCAAGAGGTGCAGTTATCCAGATTGAGCAGCTTTCGCATCGAATACACGCTTTCGTTGACGGGCAAGGATAGGAACGGCAATCCGCGGCAGGAGACCATCCGCTACTTGCAAGAGGTGACTACCAACCCGCCTGTGCAGCGTGTGCGCCTCACACAAGAAGGGAGCGAGAATATCAACCTTGAAATCTTCACCACAGGTAACACCCGCTACTACCTCGACGGCGACCGGTGCTTCCCCATGAGCACTGGCGACAACCCCAACAGGGCAATCCTGACACCAGAAAACTTCTGGGAGGGGTTGGTAACCGGGAAAGTGGTTGAGCGTGACGTGACGATTGATGGCATCCTTGCTGATCGCTACGAAGTTAGTGAACCAACGACAGGGATGTTTGTGCAGCGTGGTGATGCTTGGATCGCGCGTGAGGGTGGTTTTGTCGTCAGATACGTCGCGTCTGTCACTGGCACAATGCAGTCGCCATATCCAGATGCGGTTGGCACACTTGAGTATCGCGTGAGCGGCGTGAACGCGCTCCCGCCAATTCAGATTCCTCAGCGTTGCCTGGGCAGTGACAAGGCTGCTGAATTGCCAACGTTGCCTGGCGCCCGCGAAGTCTCTCGGTTCGGCAATGTCTTCTCGTTCGAAGTGGATGGTGCTCCAGCAAGCACGGCGGAGGCGTATCGCGCTGCGATGACCGCTCAAGGCTGGACGGAGAAAGACTTTTTTGAGGCGGGGCAGACCTACTTTGCAGAGTTTGCCAAAGGCGAACAAACTGCCAGTGTCTCGATCTCTGCCAGCTCTAAAAGCCAGGGCACTTCTGCCGTGATGGTTGTGCTGTCTGATTGAAGACAGCCAGGTGGAGGCTCCCCGTCACAAACAGCGAAGCCCCTGCATTCATGCGGGGGCTTCGCTGTTGGAGCGGGGACGGACCTCACGGCAAGAAAGCAGCGCTGAACGCTTTGGTTGCGTCGATCTCCGTCTGGATGATGCCAGCCTGTGCTGCAAACGTGATGAAGTTGCGCCAGACCTCCTCTTTTTGCTCGCCCCAACGCGGCGCCTTCGCCTGGTAGCGCGGCGCGAGCCAGCGCGCGCTCGCCTTCACGATCTCGGCGGTGGGCTGTAGCTCTGGCACAGCCTTTAACAGCATCTCTGCGGCTTCCTCTGGCTGCTCGATGGCGAACTGGTAGCCGCGCGCGGTCGCCCGCAAGAAGCGGCGCACCAGGTCGGGGTTGTCGGCGATCAGCTTTTCGCTGGTGAAGATCAGCGGCGTGTAGTAGTCTGGCACGCAGTTTGCGTAGTCGCTCAGCATCAACACGCGGTAGGGCTTGCCCTCCAACTCGGCTGCGACGCCGTCCCAGCCGTAGAAAATCCAGGCGAAGTCAATCTCGCGGCCGAGCATGGCGCGATAGTCGCTGGTCGGACCGAGCTGAACAAATTCCACCTGGTCTTCTGGTGATGCGACGCCGTCGCAGCGCAGCAGCGCTTCCAGGAACGGTCGCTCGAATGGTGCGCCGAACGCCCCGTAGCGCTTGCCAACCAGGTCTGCTGGGCGCTCCACCTTGACCTCGCTTGGTGCGGCGAAGCCGGAGGTGTTGTGCTGGATGATCGCGGCAATGGAGACGATCGGCAGCCCCTGGCTGCGGTCGAGCACGATCTGCTCTTGCGACGAGATGCCAAATTGCGCCTGCCCCTCTGCCACGATCTGGTTGGGCAGCAGTGTAGTGCCAGGCTGCTGGATGCTCAGGTCAATGCCCTCCTCGCGGTACCATCCCTTTTCCAACGCGACGTAGATGCCAGTGTGGTTGGTGTTGGGCGTCCAGTCGAGGATCAGCGTCACCTTGTCCAGTGCAGCAGGTGATGGCTGTGCCGCCTGGGTTGGTTGTTGTGGGGCAGGCGGCGGCGCGGCAGGGGTCGGCGCAGCGCACGCTGCGAGCGCCAGCGCTGCGATGTTGCAAAGCGCGAGCGCGTTGAACAACGAACGGGAACGCATAGGGAAATGCAACCTCCTTTACACACAAACTGATTTGCCTGTCAGGCGCGGCGGTAGTGCCAGCCTGTCAACAGCCTCTCCAACATCAGTACGAACGAAAACAGCGCGATGGTGATGATGGACACAGCCAGAATGCCAGCGAACGCCTGGGCGGTTTGGGCTGCGCTGAACGAGCGCAACATAAACACGCCCAGCCCTTTCGGCGCGGCGATCCACTCGCCCAGCACTGCGCCGATCACGCAGTAGGTGGTTGCCACCTTCAAGCCGCTGAAAAACGCCGGCAGCGCGGCGGGAATCTTCACCTTCGCCAGCACTTGCCATGGGCTGGCGCCTAATGCGCGCATCACGTCGAGCATGAGCGGGTCCACACCGCGCAAACCATCCGCCAGGTTGACCGTGATGGGGAAGAAGCACACCAGCGCAACCACGATCACTTTCGGCAGCGCGCCCAGCCCAAACAGCAGCACCAACAACGGCGCGATGGCGATGGTGGGGATCGTCTGCGAGAACACCAACAGCGGGTACACCGCGCGCTCCGCCAGCGGCCAGCTCGCGATCAGCAAGCCGAAGCCCACCCCGACGCTCACCGCCGCCACCAGACCGATCAGCGCGATCTGCATCGTGGCGAGCGCGTGATCGGCGATCAGCGCGCGCTGCGCCCAGCTGATCTCCACCACGCGCGAAGGCGCGGGCAGTTGAATCTCGCGCAAGCCTGCCGCCCGCACTCCTATCTCCCAGACGAGTAGCAGCGTGAGCGCCAGCGCCAGCGCGGGCAGCGCCTGCGCAAAGCCCCGGCGCGGTGTGGCTGGCGCAGGTGGCGTCGCGTTTGTCTGAGCGGCTGATCTAGCAGCAGATGTCGCGTGAACCATCGGTGTGCTCCACTGCGACGGCGAGAGACCAGAAGGCGATAGCTGAGAGGTATGCCGCAGACGCGCTTCTAAAAACGCGCCCCGCAGTGGGCAAGCCATGCGGGGCGTTCAAATGTCTATTGTGGAATTGTGTGCGCTCCCTACGCTGGCATGACCCAGATCAGGTTCAGTGGGTCGGCGTCGGTATCAGACACCCTCTCAGCCCGCTGCCGCGGACTCCCCATCGCTATTCGATTGCGCGCATTATAGCGCGTCATGCACCACGCATCCGTTCACGATGGTCAACGCGCTGCGCACCGCGTCCAGCTGGTGTGGCGCTTCGGCAGCGATGGCGAACAGGTCGCTGTCTAACACGACGAGGTCCGCTAGCGCCCCAGGCGCGAGCATGCCTTTTTCGCGCTCGGCGAACTCGAAATACGCACCAGCGCTGGTGTAGCCGCGCAGGGTTATCTCTAACGAGAGCCGTTGATCGCGCGTCCAACCGCCGTTGACGCGGATGGTGGGGCGGGTGAGCGCAGCGCGTATCCCGGCGAATGGGTTCATCGTCACGACCGGCCAATCGCTGCCGAACGCCAACGGCGCGCCAGCGCCGAGCAAGTCGCGCCAGAGAAAACCCCGATCCCAGCGCGCAGGACCGATCGCCTGTTGCCATGGGTTCGAGTCGTCTATGCCGAACTCGGCGTGCAGCGGTTGCATGCTCGCCAGCGCGCCCAGCGCGGCGAAGCGCGGGACGTCATCAGGATGAAGCAGCTCCACGTGTTCCACGCGATGACGGCTGTCGCGCGCACCGTTGACCGCGCGCGCATGAGCGAAGGCGTCCAGCGCAAGGCGGACGGCAGCATCGCCAACAGCGTGCACAGCGACCTGCTGACCCAGCGCGTCGGCTCTAGCAATCAGTTGAAAGAACGCTGCTTCGTCGAAGTTCAACATGCCGCGCGACGCGCTGCCCGTGTATGGCTCAAGCAGCCAGGCAGTGCGCGCCTCAATCACGCCGTCCGCGAAGAGCTTGATCAGCCCTGTGCGCACCATTGCGCTCGCGCTAGTGTGGTGGGCGCGGTGTAGTGCGGCGGTGTCGTGTGCCCACGCCTCGAGCGCGTCGGGATGCGTGCCCGGCTCGACTAGCAGCGGCACGTACACGCGCACAGTCAGCTCGCCGCGCTGATCGAACGCGCGATACGCCGCAAGCGAATCCGCGTCGCCATCCATGTTGTGCACACTGGTGATGCCAAAGGCAGCACACTCGCGCAGCACTGCGCGCAGCAGCGCTGCTTCAGCATCCGGCGGCACGGGTGGGATCAGGCTGCGCACCAGGTTCATGGCAGGCGGCTCGCGCAGCTCGCCTGTGGCGCCGTCGGCGTCCATCACCACCTCGCCGAATTCAAGTGGGGGCGCAGCGCGCAGGATGCCAGCGCGCTCCAGTGCGCGCGTGTTGACCCAGGCGGTGTGTCCATCAAACGCCGTCAGACAGACGGGGCGATCTGGCACGACTGCATCGAGCAAGCGCCGGTGGATGGGCATACCCTGAAAGGCGGCGTACTGCCAGCCGCGCCCCGTGATCCACTCGTGATCGGGATGGGCAGCGGCGAAGTCGTGCACCAACGCTTGAAGCGCATCCACCGTTCGGGCGCTGTCGAGCTGCGCGCCATAGCGCCAACGTGCGCCCATCAGCAGGTGAAAGTGGCTGTCAATGATGCCCGGCATCAGGACGCGCCCAGCCAGGTTGATCGCTTGTGCGCTGGGCGGGGCGTGGTGTCGCGCGTCATGGTCGCTGCCAAGCCAGGCGATGCGTCCGTCCTGCACTAGCACGGCGGTGGCGCTGGATGGGAGCGGATCTGGCGACCAGAGGCGGGCGTTGTACAGCAGCAGCGGCGTTGTAGTTTGCACCATGACGTCTCTGCGATCAAGGTGACATGCGCCAGGGGGAGGTCATCACACCGTTCACGTCGAAGGAGAGCGGCGCTTCGCCGACGATCTCCAGCCGCGGGTGCGCCTCGATGTGCGCGCGCAGATTCTCGCTCATCCAAAGCTGCCCAACCGTGAGGGTGTTTTGAGCGAAGACGAACGTCGGCTCGCGGGTCGGCGGTGCGGCGCAGGTGCGCACCGCCACCTCCAGCGCGCGGCGGTCGTCCGCCATCGCAATGGGTATTGCCGAGCGGCGCAAGCCAAACGATGTGGCGGTGATGGCATTGGTGTAGGTGCTGATCAGGTCAATCTTGCGCAGTACGCGCGCGGTGGTGATATTTGCCAACCCAATGCCCGAGGCGTTGCCATGGGTGGCGTCGGTGAGGTCGAGCAGCACCAGCGCGCCGATGTCGCTGGCATCCTCCGGTTCTGGTTGGCGGTTCACCATCAATCTGCCGATCACGTTGGTGTCCATGCCAGTGCCGCTGATGTTTTTGCCGATCTCGCGCAACACGAGGATATCTATCTGTTTGAACGGGAGGCTCATCATCAACGCGCGCGCCTTACGCAGCAGCGCTTCTTCTTCGGCGGCGCCGATTTGTGCGGCGGTAAGCCCGACAATCTCGGCGGTGCCCTCGCAGGCGTTCTCGACGATGGCAATCGCGCCGCGCACGTTTGTGTTGCGCTCGTAGATGCGCGCGGCAGGGGCAAGGAAGCGCTGAAAGCCCTCGCTGTGCCAGGCGTGCATGGTCTCTGCGCCCACGCGCTTGCCCAGCCCGATCACTTCCATCTTGGCAGGACCGCTCTCCAGCCGCCCGCGAAAGTCGGTGTGTGGCTTCACGCGGCTGATCAGGATGGTGTGATCGGCGGCGGCGCTGTGCAGGTCCTGATACAGCGCTGGTCCGTCGGGGATGCGCCCGATCTCTTTCACTTCCATCGTGATGCGCAGCTCACAACCCATGCTCGCTTCCGTCACGCCCAGTTCAGCCAACACCTGGCGTTGACCTTCTGGCGTAGCGCCGCCGTGGCTGCCCATCGCCGCGACGATGAACGGTTGTGCGCCTCTCGCTTTGAGCACATCTACAGTGGTGCGCGCGATCAGCGCAATGTTGGCGATGCCGCGCGAACCCACGCCCACCGCCACGCTGTCGCCAGGCTGGATGACTGCCAACATGCCGCTGTGTTGCAGCGCGTCGCGCACAGCCTGGGGAATGTCTGCGACGGTGGGTGTCTCGAAGTGCTGACGCACCACCAGCAGGCGCTCGGGTAGCTGCGCTGGAAAGCGCAGTTTCTGGATGTCGTTGAGCCAGGACAGCATGAGTTTCACACCTTCTCACTACGGATTGTAGACAAGAGGATTTTCTCAGTTCGTGAAGGGTGGCTGACGGCAGCGGACGGCGCATACGCCTTGCTCAGACGCACTGGTTGCACTTCGCCTGCCGTGGTGCTACAGCCGCAGGTGGGTCGGCGATGGCGTGTTGCGTCAATCTGTGCTTGTGCTTGATGGGCGCTTGTGCTTGACACCGCTTCGCTGCGCGGGTGAAGCGCAAGCCATTAGCTGCACTGAGCGAAGTTGAAACCCGACGTACCATACAAAGTGTTAAACTTAAGGAGGGTAAAAGCCATGCTCAGAACAGTTGAGGCAGTGATTGATGAGCAGAACACCGTTCGCTTGCTAGAACCCGTTCAGTTGCCAGGTCCGCGGCGGGCGCTTCTCATCATCCTGGATGAACCAGCGGTCAACGTTCCTGAAACAGCATTTTTGAGCGAGCCAGCGCTTGCAGAGGACTGGAACAGGTTGGAGGAGGATGCCGCATGGTCATACCTGCAGCAGGCAGCGTAGTGGTGGTGCCCTTCCCGTTCTCTGACTTATCCCGAGCCAAACTGCGACCAGCAGTAGTTTTGGCAGATGGTGGACGTGGAGACTGGATCTTGTGCCAGATCACCAGTAACCCCTATGGTGATGTGCAAGCGGTCGTGCTAACCGATGCTAGCTTTCGCACAGGCTCCTTACGTGTGACGAGCTACGCACGCCCCGGCAAGCTATTCACTGCTAACCAAGACCTTATGACCGCACAGGTTGGCAGACTCAAAGACGAATCGTTGAAAGGCATTATTGACGCAGTTGTGAATATCCTGCAAGCTAGCCTTAAGCCGTAGGCTTTCAAGTATCCAAGAAGCACTACTAATGTGGTGCTGCAATCGCGGGCAGGTTGGCGGTGGTGCGTTGCGTCAGTCTGCATTGGCTATCAAGCTAGCCGTCTGCCCATGCCCTTCGGCAAGCTCAGAGCTTCGCCCCTCGGTACATGCGAGACATCGTTCCGATACCACTAGCGCTTGACAGATTGCAGCACCTGGAAGCGCAGCGTGCTCTGTTACAAGTTACGTCTTTAGCGCTTTTAGCACCGCCTGAGCGGTCTCCACGTCGGTGACCAGGCAGTGGATCAATCCACCGCGCGCGGCGCCGATGATGGGCGAGATTTTCTTCGGTCCGCCTGCCAGCGCCATGACATACGGGATGCGCCGCAGGTCAACCAAAGGCAACGCGATGAGATGATCCTGAAGTGGGGAGGGCATTGGGTTGCCCTCCTGGTCGTAGAACTGCATGAGGGCGTCGCCCACAGCACCCTGCTTTTGCAGCTCAGCCACTTGTTCGGTGGTCAGGTAGCCCAGCCGAACCAGCGTGCATTCCAGCCCCACCTCGCCCAGCCCAACGACAGCCAGGTTGCACTCGCGCGCGTGCTCCAGCGCGATGCGCACGCGATCTTCTGCCATCAGCGCTGCGCGCGCGGTGGCGCTCTGCACCACTGCTGGCACAGGCAGCGACTCTAGCGGTGCGGAGAGAGCTTGCGCCAGCGGCGCGCTAATGCTGTAGGGGTTGGTGTGCCCTGCCATCGTGCCGATCAGCTCGTTGACGACACACTGAGGGGGGCGCCGAACGGGGTGGATGTGCGGCGCGATGTGAGAGACGGTCGTGCTCCAGCCCACACCTATCCGATAGCCGGATCGGATGGAGGACATCAGGTGCATCACGCCCGCCCGCCCCACCTCGTCCAGCGTCTCGGTGAGGGTGGGGCGGGTGCTTGCCACGATCACATCTTTCAGATTGAGCGCCTTCTGCAGTTGTCGTTCCAGTTTGTAGTGCAGCGGCGCTGGGCGCGTGAGGCGAATCTCCACAATGCCCTCGCTGCGTGCGCGCTTGAGCAGTCGGGTCACCGACACGCGAGACAAGCGCAGTTTCTTGGCAATTTGCTCGTGGGTCAAACCTTCGTCGTAGTACATCCAGGCGGCTCGGATGAGTATTTCGTCGCGCGTGGCTTTGTCGTGGGCGCCTCTCATGCAGTGCGATCCTTGTTCTCAGAATGTGATCTGATTTTACATTTGTTCAGCCATGGCGCGAAAAAATCGGCTGTTCTCGATCAGGTCGTCGCTGCGGCGGTGCAGCCCTCCGCCGATCAAGAAGATCACATCACGACCGTACAGCGCGAGCATCTCGGGCACTCTTTCCAGGCTCATGCCGCCGCCAGGGGTGGGGAAGATGGTGCGAATCGTGCCGAGCGGCGCGTTGCAGGCGTCGGCGATCTCGCGGCACTCGTCGCGGGTGAACGCGAACCGCCCGCCGTAGTTCGGGTAAATGGTGGCGTCGGCGCCCATCAGTCGTGGCAGAAACCCGAACACCATGCCATGCGACATGCCGCTGTCTGGACAGGTGACGAAGCTGCCCTGCAGCGCTGGATGGGCGAGGATGGGCAGCGCGAGGGTGTCGTCGCTCGCCAACAGGCGCACAGTGTCCGCTCCGACCAGCCCTGGCGCCACAAGCAGCGCGCCTGCTCCAACAGATTTCGCGTAGTGCGCGTACTCCAACACGCGGTCGGCGGGCGCGGAGACGTTCGGCGCATACACACAGCGCATCCCCGTGCGGTGGTTGGCTTCGGCGACGGCTTCTGCACAGCGCAGCGCGCGCTCGCGGAAGGTGGCGAAGGATTGATCCGCCAGCCCGTGATCATCCTTGATGATGTCAATGCCGCCCAGCGCACAGCGATACGCCTGGTCTGCCAGCGCTTGCGGAGAAAGCCCCATCGGTTTCAGAGCGGTGCACAGCAGCGGTCGGGTGGGCGCGTGGAACATCTCGCGCAGCCCTGACTGACCGAAGCGAGGTCCGCGGAAGCTGCGCAGCAGCGTCGGCGAGAGGCGAACTTCCTGCACGCGGATGCCGGGCTTCATGCTGCTGTTGCCAAACAACACGTTGAGGAGCTGCACCAGCTCCAAGCCAGTGGTCTCGACTGCGTAGCTGATCTCCGCGATGGCGGTGGTCTCGTCCAGTTGGGTGAGCGATTCCAATCGCCCCAACACCTGCGCGCGGATGTCGCCGCCGGGCAACAGATCCACGGGGAACTCAACTGTTTGCTCCTGGCAGATGTCCAGCGCCTTGTCGTAGGCTTCTTGTGGGTTGCTCTTAAGCCGATACACGACGCTGAAGCGCTCTCCGCTTAAGGAGACTGGCACGTCTGGGATGGTGCTCATAGCGCTTCAGCCTTTGCCTCGCTGTGGGTGGCTTCCAAACGCACAGCAGCCAGGTCGTTGCTGGTAATGTCCAGGCGCTGGCCGATGAGTTTCTCGACGTGCTCCACCAGTGCCAGCGCGTCAAGCCCGTATTCGCGCATCAAGTACGGTTTGCTTGCGCCGTGTAGGAACACGTCGGGAATGCCAATGCGCACCAGGCGCTTGCCGACGCCGTGCTCCGCCATCATCTCGGCGACGGCGCTGCCCAGCCCGCCCACGATGGTGTGGTTCTCCATGGTGATGACGCCGTGGCGCGGCGATGACAGGGCGTCTAGCACTTGTGGGTCGTTGAAAGGCTTCAGGGTAGAGACGTGCAGATGCTGGATGGACAGCCCGCGCGCGCGCAGCACCGCAGTGGCGCGCATCGCCTCTTCGGTGCAGATGCCGCTGGAGAGCAGCGTGATGTCTCTGCCTTTGGCGAGCAGGCGCGCGCTGCCGAGTTGCAGTGGCTCGTCTTTCGGGAACAGGCGCGGGATCTCGCCGCGCAACATGCGCACATAGACCGGACCGTCCACGCGGTAGATCGCGTCCAGCACGGTTTCCACGTCGGTTGCGTCGCCTACTTCAACGATGGTCATGTTGGGTAGCGCGCGCATGACGGCAATATCTTCAATCGCCTGGTGTGTGGCGCCGCCGGGCGTGGTGACGCCTGGCAGAAAGCCGAACATGCGCACGGGCAAGTTGGGATAGGCGATGGAGTTGCAGATTTGGTCGTAGGCGCGGCGGTAGATAAACACGGCGAAGGTATGCACAAAGGGCATCAGCCGTTCGCGAGCCAAGCCACCGGCGAAGCTCATCATGTTCTGCTCCGCCATGCCCATAGAGAAGAAGCGATCGGGATAGGTGTCGCGGAATAAGTCAATCTCAGTCGAGCTGGTCAGGTCGGCAGAGAGCACGACCACTTCGGGCTTGTCTTTTGCCCACTCCACCAGGTTGCGCGCGTGTACGCGGGAGAGCACTTCCATGGCTATAAGCTCCTTTTAGATTTCGGGTTGACGTGGTGGGTTCAATGTGCCAGTTGGGCGTTCTGCATCGCGGCGAGGTGCTCAGCGAAGCGCTGCTTTTCTGCTTCATCTTTGAAGCGCACGTAGTGCAGCTTAGGGCGGCGGCTTTCTAGCAGCGGCATGCCGGCGCAGGGGTTGGTGTATGCCAGCACGAAGAGTGGTCGCCCATCAGAGGGCAGATGACCGGGCTTGCCCGCGATCAAGTGTGCTGGTGCTGCCAGCGCGTCGAGGTTGTGTCCGTCCACCGCGAAAGCGCGCGCGCCAAATGCCTCGAGCCGAGTTTGCAGCGGCTCGATGTTCATCACCTGACACATCTCGCCATCGCATTGTTGACGGTTCACGTCCACATACACGCCGATGTTGTCCAGCTTGTAGAACGACATCGCCTGCACGGCTTCCCAGGTCTGACCCGACTGGAACTCGCCGTCGGACATGAACACCCACACGCGGCCGCTTTCGCCGCGCAGACGTCGCGCCAGCGCCACGCCTGCCGCCTGGCTGAGGGTCTGACCGAGCGAGCCGCCTGTCACCTCCAGCCCTGGCGAGTGCTCCGCGCCGATCATCTCAACGGTGCTGCCGTCCTTGTTGAACTGGGCAAGCCCTTCTGGCGCCATGCGACCCGTCTCGATCAGCGTGGCATACAGCGCCAGCGCGTAATGCACGGCGGAGAGGAAGAAGCGGTCGTAGCGGGGAGCATGTGACCCGTTATAACCAGCGCCTGTGTAGCGCGTGCGACCTTTGCCGGGCACACCAGGAAACGGCGGCGGCACAGGCGGGGCAATGCTAGGTCCCAGGTGCATCACATGCACATACAGCGTGGCGAGGATCTCAGCAGCGGAGCACGCCTGGCTGAGGTAGCCGCCGTTGTTGTTGATAGTGTGTTCCAGCACGCGACGGCGGATGCCGTGTGCTACGCGGCGGGCTTCGTCTTTCCAGTGATCATGCGTGTTCATGGCGATTAGGCTATCTCCGAGAGCAAAAGGGTGTTGGGTGAATGCGCAACGCGCGCGATCAGCGCGCGTTGGCGAAGCGACGTTGGCGATGCATGTCGCGCGCTTTGGCGACCATCTCTGGCAAGCTTCGCTCGTATGGCGGATACGCCACGCCTGCTTCCGTGATGATGGCGGTGATGTAGCGCGCGGGGGTCACGTCGAAGGCGGGGTTACATACCGTCACACCGTCGGGCGTGATTTGCTCGTCGCCCACGTGGGTGATCTCGCGCGGGGAGCGTTCCTCAATGGGGATCAAGTCGCCGCTGGCGAGCGAGAGGTCAATCGTGCTGGTGGGCGCGGCGACGTAAAACGGCACGCTGTGCGCGTGCGCCACCAGCGCCAGGTTGTAGGTGCCGATCTTGTTTGCTGTGTCGCCGTTGGCTGCCACACGGTCGCAACCCACCACACACAACTGCACGCCCACCGTGCGCATGAAGTGACCCGACGCGCCATCCACGATCACCGTGTGTGGGATGCCCAGCTCGCGCAGCTCCCAGGCGGTGAGCCGTGCGCCTTGCAGGCGAGGGCGCGTCTCATCCACAAACACATGCACCTTGCGTCCGTGTTCGTGCGCTGTGCGAATGATGCCGAGCGCAGTGCCATAGTCCACCGTCGCCAGCGCGCCAGTGTTGCAATGGTGGATGATGTTTGCCTGCTCTGGCACGAGGGGCAGCGCGTTTAAGCCGATTTGTTGGTTGGTCCACACGTCCTCCTCAGCGATGGCGTGCGCCTCATCCAGCAATGCTGCGCGCGCCTCGTCGGCGCTGGTGAGCGTCTGGTCTGCCAGGCGCGCCTTCATGCGATCCAGCGCCCAGAACAAGTTGACGGCTGTGGGGCGCGAGGCGCGCAACACGGCGTCGGCTTCTGCCAACTCCGCGCGCAGCGCGCTTAAGTTGGTGGCTTGACTGCGCTGCGCCGCCAGCGCCATGCCATAAGCAGCGGCTGCGCCGATGGCAGGCGCGCCGCGGATCACCATGTCGCGGATGGCGTCCGCGACGGCGCGGTAGTCATCGTAGTCCAGATAGACGGTCTGGTGTGGCAGCGCGCGCTGGTCGAGCATCCGCACGACGCCGTCGCGCCATTCGATTGTTCGGTAACTGGTCATGGTGCTGCCCTTGTGTCGCAAAAATGTTCAGTCAAGGACAATTGTACAGGCAACCGCGAAAACCAAAACCAACCGCTGATCGGGCAGCGCACAAGGGCGCCAATCGCCTCAGCGCAACAGTCGCATGGCGCGCAGCCAGTCCACACGCTGCATCAAGTAATCCAGGGGAACGTTTTCTGCCTTGGCAATGGCTTGCCAGTCGGGCAAGCCGAGTGGCGCAGTGCGCACCGCTTCCAGGATGATCTTCTCCAGCTTGGTGAACTTCACCTTGACGCGAGGTTGAGATTCCTGGAGGATGGAAGCATCTCTTCGAGCATCTTTTGTGGTCATACTCTGGATCGTAGCGCAGAAGTCTGCTCTTTGCTTAGCCCGATGAGCCAGGTTGTCACAGGGTGGCACGCTGTCGGGTTCTACGTAATGTCTAAGTTACAATTCTGATCATCATGATGCGGATTGCGAGAAGCCTGGCGGTGATTGCATGCGTCAGCTTAAGCGCATGCCAGTTCCTCCCTAGCTTCCCCATAGCGCCTGATCCAACTGCAACGGCGGCGCCGACGTCGCCTCCCACACCTACACCAGTGCCGTCCCCCACGCCGATCCCCGAAAAAACAATTTGGGTTGACCCGCTTTTGCCTGCCGACGTGCACGAACAGCTTGTGAAGGAGCTGAGCGCCTTTGCGCAGCGCAGCAGCGGCAGCCGCCGCATCGTGCGGCTGGTCACCCAGGCGGAGAACGCCGATGTGCAGATCGTAGCGAGCCGAGAGGGCGAGCTGATCCTGGAGCGTGTGTATGCGGTTGCGGCGGCATTCCCCACCATCGCGGATGAGATAACGCTGGCGGACTTTCTGCGCTTCTGGCAAGGTGGCGACCCCACGGCGCTGGCTAGGCTGTCCCGCGACGGGAACACCGCGCCCACATTGTTTGTGGACGCGCACACGCGCGCGGCGCTGGTGTTGCTGTTCGGTCAACCTGCTAATCTGCCGTTCGTTTATTTGCTGCCAGCGGAGGAGCGCCTCTCCGCCGTGTGGAAGAGAGAAAGGGGCGATGGTTTCGCCATTCTTCCCTTCGACCAGCTTGAGCCGCGCTGGAAGCTGCTTCGCGTGGATGGGGTTGACCTCTTCGACCGCAACGCTGACCTGAGCGGCTATCCGTTCATCTTGCAGGTGCGCGCGCAAAGTGGCGATGCCGCTTTGCTCGGCGAGATTGTGTCTGCGCTGGGCTTTTCCACCAACCGCGATGTGGACAAGATGGCGGTGGTGGCGATGACGGGAGTGACTGCGATGGTGCGCGGCACCGCTGTGCGCATGGAAGAGGAAGGCATCACCTATCCCGCCGAGCGCATTCGTGATTGGCTGGAATCCGCCGATGTGACGCACATCAGCAACGAGGTTTCGTTCTGGGAGAATTGCCCCCCCCCTTCGTTTGACTCGGGGGTGGTGATGTGCTCATCGCCGCGCTACATGGAGCTGCTGCGCCACGTTGGCGCGGATGTGATCGAGCTGACTGGCAATCATCTCTGGGACTACGGTTACCAGCGCCTCATCCCCACCCTGGAGATGTACGAACATGAGGGCATGCGCTACTTTGGCGGCGGCAGAAACCTTGAGGAAGCGCTCCGCCCGCTCACCATGACGGTCAACGGCAATCGCATCGCCTTCATCGGCTGCAACCACTTCGGCGCGAATTGGGCGACAGACACGTTGCCCGGCTCTGCGCCTTGTTCACCAGGCAATCCCAGAGACTTGAGCTACCAAATTGAGACAATTCGGCAGCTTGCCGCGGAAGGCTACAACGTGATCGCCACGCTGCAGTATGAGGAGTACTACTTTTACGGACCCACGCCCCAGCAGCGGCGCGACTTCGCTGCGCTGCGCGACGCGGGCGCGGTGATCGTCAACGGCAGCCAGGGCCATCACGCACAAGGCTTCGACGTGAGCGCACAAGGCTTCATTCACTGGGGGGTGGGCAATCTCTTTTTTGGCGACCAGCGCCCCATCGGTGCGCGTCAGACGATGGTGGACCGCCACGTGTTTTACGACAACCGCTATCTAGGTGTAGACATCCGCACCGCGTTTATAGAGGACTTCTCCCAGCCGCGCCCGATGACGCCCGAAGAGCGCGCGAATCTGTTGCGCACGTTGTTTGAAGTGAGCGTGTTTGATTTGCCCTGAAGCTAAACGAACTGCGCGCGGCGCACGGCTTCGTCTGGGCGAGTGTGAATGCGGTCTGCGTGGTGCTCGTCGAGGAAGCGCGGTCCGCCGAGCGCGTAGGTCATGGCGAGCACGCGCGCGTGTTTCACCGCCATCGCCGTGACGTTCGCTACCTGTCGTGCCGACTTGCCCAGCGCGATCACGCCGTGGTTCTGCAAGTAAATCACCTGAGGTGACACCCCGTGTCTCTCGCGGAAGGCGCGCACGCGCGCGCCGATCTCCCGTGCCAGCAGCGTGCCTGGGTCTGTGTAGGGCACGAACACAGACTCTCTGCCACACACCACGATCACATCGGGCATGAGATGGCGCGTGATGTCTTCTGCGCGCTGCGAGCAAAGCACCCCACAAATGGCGACCGGGTGGGTGTGCCCGATAAATTGCGCGTCGGTGGTCTCGTAGAGCACCGTGTGGAAGAATGTCTCCACAGAGGGCCATACATCGTTCTGCCGCGCGCGGTCGAGCGTCTCGCGCACCTCGTCGTCGTTCAGGTTGCGCTCGAGCGCGGCGCGAATCACAGCCGCGTCTACGCGCGCCACTTGATCAGCGCGCAAGTCGCGCAGGCTGGAGCCACTACCCTTGATCCAGAACGTGCCATCGCCGATGCGGACGCTCACATTGCCTTCGCCGATGATCACGTTGTCTGCCGCGGGGTCGCCTAATTCATGAGCCAAAGCCAGCAGTTCCTGCAAGAGCACGGCGGGGTCGGGCGTTGACATACTCGTATGCTACCAGTTTGCCGAATGATTGCGCGTGTCATACACTGATGGAGATATGGCTGCGTTGCAACATCTGGCTGTTGACTTGGGCGCGGAAAGTGGGCGCGTGATGCGTGTGCTGTTCGACGGCGAGCGATTGCAGCTTGCGGAGGTGCACCGCTTCGCAAATCGCCCTGTGCGTGTGCGCAGCAGTCTGCGTTGGAATGTGCTTTCTCTCTGGGAGGAGATGCTGGCTGGTTTGCAGAAAGCTGCGGCGCAGCACGGCGCAGTGGCGAGCCTGGGGGTGGACACCTGGGGGGTGGACTTCGCGCTGCTTGATGCCAGCGGTGACCTGTTGAGCGCACCGTTTCACTACCGCGACGCGCGCACCGACGGGATGATGGAGGAGGCTTTTCGCCGTGTGCCGCCCGCGCACATCTTCGAGCGCACTGGCATTCAGTTCATGCAGCTCAACACGCTATACCAGTTGATGGCGATGGCGCTGCAACGCGCGCCGGCGCTCGATCACGCGCGCCACCTGCTGATGATGCCAGATCTCTTTCACTACTGGTTCAGCGGCGAGATCGCCTGTGAATTCACAGACGTCACCACTACCCAGTGCTATGACCCGCGCGTGGGCGATTGGGCGCACGACTTGTTGCACGCGCTGGGCATCCCCACGCACTTTCTGACGCGCATTGTGCCGCCCGGCACGTCGCTGGGTCCCATTGCGCCAGACGTGAGGCGCGCGCTGGGAGATAGCGAAACTTGGAGGCACACGCAAGTGGTCGCGCCCGCTGCCCACGACACAGCCTCAGCGGTGGCTGCGGTGCCTGCGCAGCCGCAGGCGCGCTACGCGTACATCAGCTCCGGCACGTGGTCTCTGTTGGGCGCGGTGGTGTCCGCCCCAGTCATCTCCGACCAGGCGCTGGGGTTTAACTTCACCAACGAGGGTGGGGTGGGGGGCACATTCCGACTGCTGAAGAACATTATGGGCATGTGGCTGGTGCAGGAGTGCCGCCGCGCCTGGGCTGCGCCAGATGGCGCGCTGATCCCCTACGCCGACTTGTTTGGCATGGCGGAGCAAGCCGCGCCGTTTGCCTTCATGGTGGACCCGGACGACCCATCCTTTCTGCATCCTGACGACATGCCCGAGGTGATCCGCGCGTTTTGTCGGCGCACGGGACAACCTGAACCTGGCGACCGCGCCACGATGGTGCGCGGCATCCTGGAGAGCCTGGCGTTGAAATATCGCCTCACCCTGCGGCAACTGGAGTCGTTGCTTGGCTACCCTGTGGAGGTAGTGCATGTGGTCGGCGGCGGATCGCAAAACGCGCTGCTATGTCAATTCACTGCTGACGCCTGTGGCGTGCGCGTGATGGCTGGTCCTGTCGAAGCGACGGCGCTCGGAAATGCGCTGGTGCAGATGATGGCGCTGGGGGAAGTGAGCACGATGGATGAGGCGCGCGCGCTGATCCGACAATCGTTCGCGTTGCGAGAATATCTCCCCCGTGACACTGAACGCTGGGACGAAGCCTATGCCCGATTTCAGACGCTGCTCACGTCTGCCCCGTAAACTGACAGAGTGAACGACGCACGATCTGTCACGGTTTGGATTCTGGCGGATCAGCTTTCGCATCGCTGGGGTGAGTGGTTGCGCGCGTTGCATCTCGGCCCTGCTAACGCGCGCATCCTGATGGTGGAAAGCAGCCGCAGCTTGCGCAGCCGCCCCTGGCATCGCCATAAGCTGATCTTGGTCCTCAGCGCCATGCGCCATTTCGCTGCGTCGCTGCGCGCGGAGGGATGGCAGGTGGACTATCGTCGCGCGCCCGACTTTCGCCGCGCGTTGCACGAGCACCAGCAGATCTACCGACCCCAGCGCTGGGTGGTGATGCGCCCTGCCACGTGGCAGGGCGCGCAATTTGTGGCGTCGCTGCGTCAGTGGCTGCCGTTGGAAGTGATGCCCAACCGCATGTTCCTTGCTGCGCCTGATGATCTGGGCACAGCGCGCTCGCCGCTGCTGGAGACGTTTTATCGCCGTATGCGTCGCCGCACAGGCTTTTTAATGGATGGCGATCAGCCTGTGGGCGGCAGATGGAACTTCGACGCCGACAATCGCCACCCCCCGCGCAAAGCATGGCGCAAAGGCGACTTGCGCGACCTGCCCCCCATCCCCACCTTCGCGCCCGACGCGATCACGCAGCAAGTGATCGCCGAAGTGGCGCAGGTCGAGACGGCGTGGGGGCGGTTGGATGGATTCGCGCTGCCGGTCACGCGCACCGACGCACTGCGCTTCTTCGATGACTTCATTGCGCATCGGCTGCCGGGCTTCGGTCCATACGAGGACGCGATGGTGTCTGGTGCGCCCGTGTTGTTTCATTCGCTGATCTCGCCGCTGATCAACTTGGGCTTGCTAGAGCGCGACGAGCTGTGCGCGGCAGCCGAGCGCGCCTGGCGCGAGGGGCGTGCGCCGTTGCAATCAGTGGAAGGGTTCATCCGTCAGTTGATCGGTTGGCGCGAGTTCATCTACGCCATCTACTGGCGCGAGATGCCTCGCCTGCGCGAGATGAACGTGCTGCAAGCCGTGCGCCCGCTGCCGCGCTTTTACTGGGACGCCCAGACCGACATGGCTTGCCTGCGCGAGTCCGTGCAGGGCGTGCGGGAACGCGGCTACACGCACCACATCCAGCGCTTGATGATCTTGAGCAACTTCGCCATGTTGGCAGGCGTGTGCCCGCAGGAACTGAACGAGTGGTTCCTGAGCACCTATGTGGACGCCTACGACTGGGTGGTGACGCCCAACGTGATCGGCATGGGCACATTTGCCGACGGTGGCATCGTGGGCACAAAGCCCTACGCCGCCAGCGCGAACTACATCCACAAAATGAGCACGTACTGCGAGCGCTGCCGCTACAACCCGCGCCTGCGAACAGGACCGAACGCTTGCCCCTTTAACGCGCTGTACTGGGACTTTGTGGCGCGTCATGCGGCACGGCTGGACGCCAACCCTCGCACATCCATGCCCGTCAAAGCGCTGCGCGCGATGCCTGCCGCTGAGGTGGCAGCCTTGCGCGCGCAAGCTGCGCAATTCCTCGAGGCGCTCGAATAGCCTGCGCGCGCTTAGAAATGCCTCAAGACACAGCGCAAGCGCAAGAGTGCTCCCTTGCGCTTGCGCTGCACGCGAAGGCGCTGTGCTGCTTCAGGAGCAGCCTGTGGTTGCGCCACAGGTGTCGCATTTGAGGCATGTGCCGCTGCGGACCATCGTGAACGATCCGCACTCTGGGCAAGCATCGCCTGTGTAGCCGCGCATGCGCGCGATCATGCGCAGCTCCGCGACGTTTTGCGCGGCTGGGTCTGTCTGTTTGACCTGCCGCACGTGAAGCGAAGCGGTCTGGTGATGCCCGTTGATGGGGCTGCTCGCGTTCGCCGACGACTGATCGTTCACCGCGCGCATGGGCAGGCGCAGTTGTGCCGCGCTTGTAGGGCGCGTCTCGATCACTTCCTCGTCAATGTATTCTGGCTCTGGCTCGCTAGGCGCAGCGGGCACTTCGTGCGCCAGGTCGGTCCTGCCCAGATAGGTGATCGCCAGCTCGCGGAAGATGTAGTCAATCACGCTAGTGGCGTAGCGGATGTGATCGTTGCCTGTCACAGGACCGCTCGGCTCGAACTTGGTGAAGATGAAAGAGTCCACAAACTCCTCTAGCGGCACGCCGTACTGCAAGCCGAGCGAGACAGCGATGGCAAAGCAATTGAGCAAGCTGCGGAAGCCGGCGCCCTCCTTGTGCATGTCAATGAAGATCTCGCCGAGCGTGCCATCCTCGTATTCACCCGTGCGCAGGAACACGGTGTGCCCGCCGATCTTGGCTTTTTGTGTGTAGCCGCCGCGACGGTTGGGCAGGCGGCGCTGCTTGGCGATGTAGCGGATCACCATGCGCTCTACCACGCGCTTCTGCGAATCGTTGAGATTCACATCGGCGACGTTGTTTGCGGCAGCGTCGTCCGCTTCGTCGTCAAATGTCGCGGCGTTGAGCGGCTGGCTGAGCTTGCTGCCGTCGCGGTAGAGCGCGTTGGCTTTCAGCCCAAGCTTCCAGCTCAAGAAGTAAGCGTCGGCGACATCTTTGACCGTGGCTTCGTTGGGCAGGTTGATCGTCTTGCTGATCGCGCCGCTGATGAACGGTTGCACCGCAGCCATCATCAAGATGTGACCTTCGGGCGAGATGAAACGCTTGCCGTATTTGCCGCACTTGTTCGCGCAGTCGAAGACGGCGTAGTGTTCCTCTTTGAGGTGAGGCGCGCCTTCAACGGTCATTGTGCCGCACACGTAGTCGTTGGCAGCTTGGATTTGCGCTTTGGTGAAGCCGAGCGCCTCTAGCAGGTTAAAGTTGGGGTCGTTCAGTTGTGCGTCGGTGAAGCCAAGCTGCGCCTTGCAGAAGTCCTCGCCCAGCGTCCACTTGTTGAAGGCGAAGCTGATCTCGAAGGCGGTGGGCAGCGTCTGCTCGACGCGGGCGATTGCCTCGTCGGTGAATCCGCGCGCGTGCAGCGATTCGGGGTTGACGTAGGGACAGCCGCGCAGCGTGCCGTGCCCAACCGCATACTTGACGATGGCATCAATTTGTTCAGGGGTGTAGCCCAGCCTGCGCAGTGCGGGCGGCACGCTCTGGTTGACGATCTTGAAGTAGCCGCCGCCAGCCAGCTTCTTGAACTTCACCAGCGCGAAGTCTGGCTCGACGCCGGTGGTGTCGCAGTCCATCACCAGCCCGATTGTGCCTGTGGGCGCGATCACGGTCACCTGCGCGTTGCGGAAGCCGTGCTGCTCGCCGAGCGCCAACATGCGGTCGGCGTCCTCGCGCGCGGCTTGTAGCAGATCGGCGGGGCAGTGTTCTGGTGGGATGCCCATCGGGATGATGGACAAGCCCTCGTATGCTTCTGCGGGCGCGTTCCAGGCGGCGCGGCGGTGGTTGCGAATCACGCGCAGCATGTGCTCCTTGTTGCGCTCGTAGCCGGGGAATGCGCCTAGGTCGCGCGCCATTTCCGCGCTGGTGGCGTAGGCGGTGCAGTGCAGGATCGCGGTGAGCGCACCCGCGATGGCGCGCCCGCGCGGGCTGTCGTATGGCACGCCCATCTGCATCAACAAGCTGCCGAGGTTGGCGTAGCCCAGCCCAAGCGTGCGGAACTCATAGCTCAGCTCGGCGATCTTGCGGCTGGGATATTGCGCCATGAGGACGCTGATCTCCAGCACAATCGTCCACAGGCGGGCGGCATGGCGATACGCCTCGATGTCGAATTTCCCGCTTTTGGGGTCGTAGAAGCGGGCGAGGTTGAGCGAGGCTAAATTGCAGGCGGTATCGTCGAGGAACATGTACTCGGAGCACTGCGCGATGTAGATACCACCAGCCCATACTGCGTGATCGCAAGGTTCGGTCAAGTTGTAGGTGAGAGCCTCACCGTCTTGCTCTACTTTGACCACAGAGACTTGCCAGTCGTCTGCTTTGCTCATCCTTCGCTTGGACAGCAGCGTCTGAAGTTTCTCCTGCTTGTAGTAGACGGAGAAACCGATTGCGTCGCAGAACCGCTCCAAGTCTTGAGGATGTAAACGCAAACGGTAACAGGCTTGCACAGGATATCCCTGTATCCCTGCTTCTTTTTCGCCGTGCATTTGCCTGATTTGAGAGCGAATGCCAAAGAGTTGAAGGAGGAGTTGGACATCCTCTAACAGATTGTGCGAAGCGCTGCTAGCAGAAACCTCACACTCGCCCATTTCCTCTCGACCATAACAGGTGCCATCAGCACCGAAGTAGCCACGCAGGAACGCTGCCACAACCTCCTTCGGGGCGGTGAAGAGTGCGTCGGGGGCGCGCTTGTCGTGCGCTCGTGCGCTTTTCACCCCAAGTGCGGTGAAAAGACGCCCGACTGCTCGACGACAAATACGGAGTTGGCGACAACCATTCCCGACGCGCGTGTCACTCACAGGAATGTTGAAAAGCTGCTCCAACCACTGCTTGTGACGGTCCGCCAGCTTCTCTCGCTCATCCTCGTGGGTTCCGTAAACCAACACGGTGACGCCGGTTGAGTCAACGCACCCGTCGCCGATGAGGTGACCGAGAATCTCAGCGAGCTCGGGCGACCATCGTGAGGGGATTCGGGGGAGCGCTCGCTCGCCTAAGAGACGCGATACCCGAGTTGGCAGCTCCCAGAAACCCTGATAGTCTGTAGGCGTATCCAGTATCTGGATTGCATCGCCACAGACAAGCTCAGAAGCCGGCTTGCGAGTGCCATCACGCAGAATCCAGGTGTGGTTTGGTGTGGTGCGCAGCGTGCGACCATCAGAAAGCGTAACACGAAGGATGGGGTTGAGACCTGTAACCAGTAGTTGTGTGGGCTGTGATGGAGTGCCGTCGCGTCGCAGCACGCGAATGAAATTTCCCTTTAAGCCCTCACCCACGAGATGATCAATCCGCATCAACCCACGCTCGGTCAGAATGCGTGTATCGCCTGTGAAGCACGGGTTGCTGCCGCGGATCGGTCCGTCTACGGGGCAGGTGTGCCACTCGTTGATCGTGTCGTGATACTGCAAGCCAGGGTCGGCGCAATGCCAGGCTGCCTCGGCGATCTTGTTCCAGAGGTCGCGCGCCTTCACCCAACGCTTCACCTGTGGTTCTCGCCCTTCGCGGCGCGCCTTCTCGATCTCCGTGCGCCAGATCAGCCCCCAGTCTTTGTCCTCGATCACGGCGCGCATGAAGTCGTTGGTCACGCGCACAGAGTTGTTGCTGTTTTGTCCGCTGACTGTGGCGTAGGCTTCGCTGTTCCAGTCGGTGTCGTACTCGGGGAACTCCAGCTTTGTGTAGCCCTGTTGCGCGAACTGGATCACGCGCTGGATGTAGTTTTCTGGCACCATCGCCTGGCGCGCGGCTGCGATGGCTTGCTTGAGCCGAACATTGCGCTTGCGGTCGAAGCGCGTGTCGGGGTCGTCCCACTCGTGGCAGGCGCGCATGATGGCGTTCAGGTGGCGATTGCACAGCTTCGAGCCGGCGACAAGCGCAGCCACCTTTTGCTCTTCGATCACTTTCCAGTCAATGAACTGCTCGATGTCGGGGTGGTCCACATCGAGGATCACCATCTTGGCGGCGCGGCGGGTGGTGCCGCCGCTTTTAATCGCGCCGGCGGCGCGGTCGCCGATGCGCAGGAAGCTCATCAGCCCGCTGGACTTGCCGCCGCCGCTGAGCGGCTCGTTCTCGCCGCGCAAGGCGGAGAAGTTAGTGCCGGTGCCGCTCCCGTACTTGAAGATGCGCGCCTCGCGCACCCACAAGTCCATGATGCCGCCCTCGTTCACCAGGTCGTCCTGGATGGACTGAATGAAGCAGGCGTGGGGTTGCGGGCGTGAGTAGGCGTCTTTCGATGGCACGGTCTCTTTGGTCCCTGGGTCCACGTAAAAGTGTCCTTGCGAGGGACCGGTGATGCCGTATGCCCAGTGCAAGCCCGTGTTGAACCATTGCGGGCTGTTGGGCGCTGCCATCTGCATTGCCAGCATGTAGCACAGCTCGTCATAAAAGGCGCGCGCGTCCGCTTCACTGTCGAAGTAGCCGTATTTCCAGCCCCAGTACGTCCACGCGCCAGCAAGGCGGTGAAACACCATGCGGCTATCGTGCTCGCCGCCGAAGGTGGCGTCGTCGGTTGGCTCGCTGCGTTGCAGCCACTCTGGCACGCCTGGCTCGGGCACGCGCCGTGCGGCGGAGGGGACGCCCGCCTTGCGGAAGTATTTCTGCGCGATGATGTCGGTCGCCACCTGCGACCAGTGCGACGGCACATACACGTCGCGCATCTCGAATACCACCGAGCCATCTGGGTTACGGATCACCGAGCTGCGCGCAGTGAAAGAGATGCCGCTGAATGGGTCTGTACCAGCCCGCGTGAAATGACGTGCAATCTTCATCAGTCTTCCTCCAACACAGGGTCTAGCGCTCACTCAGAAGTTTTGCGATTTCTTTCTGGATGCTCTCCAAATCTTTCAAATTCAGGTAAACGATGGCGAAGCGGATGTAAGCCACTTCGTCCAACTGTCGTAAACCTTCCAGGACCATGTCGCCGATCTCTCGTGCGGTGATCTCTGGTTTGCTCATCCCCATCACTTGTGCCTCAACTTGACCCGCAAGGCGCTCGATGTCCTCAGCAGCCACGGGGCGCTTGGCGCAGGCGATGCGGATGCCCTCCGCGACTTTATCGCGGTTGAACGATTCACGCCGACCGTCGCGCTTGACCACCAGCGGGGTAGTGTCTAACAGACGCTCAATGGTCGTGAAGCGTTTGCCGCAAGCACGGCAGGCACGACGGCGACGGATGCCATTGCCAGATGCGTCGCGGGTGGTGTCAATGACGTGCGTGTCTTGGCTACCACAGGCTGGACACTTCATATCATCCTTTTATTCGCCATATCTGGCGAAGAACAAATGTTCTTACGCCAGATATAGAAGCGAGGGAGGCGCAGTATAACCCTTAAGCGTTCTGGTTGTCAACCCCGCTGATATGCGTTTTAAGGCAGCACGTGTGCGTTGCGCTGAAATGTGGAAGCCCCGCTGGATCATGAGCAACACAACGAGGCTTCCACAGTGGAGCGATGACGACTTGCCTGTTTTACGAGCGGCGCCGCAGGAAGGAAGGCAACTCCAAATTGTCCGGGTCTATTTGTGCCTGGCGTGAGAGGGATTCCAGATCCGGGTTGTTGCTCAGCTCGGCAGTGCGCACGGTGTTTCGCGTCATAGGCTGCACGGCGGGGCGGATGCGGCGCGGCGCGCCTTGCTCAAAACCTGTGGCGATCACGGTGATGCGCACGCTGTCTTTCATGTTGTCGTCTATGACCGCGCCGAAGATCACGTTGCAGTCTGGATGCGCAGAGGACTTGATCAGCGTGGCTGCCTCGTTGACTTCAAACAGGCTCAGGTCCGCTCCGCCCGTGACGTTGAACAGCACGCCGCGGGCGCCGTCAATCGTCACGTCCAGCAGATTAGAGCTGATCGCCTGCTCGGCAGCAGCGCGGGCGCGTCCTTCGCCGCTGGCGACGCCTACCGCCATCAACGCAGCGCCCCCTTCGGACATGATCGCGCGCACATCGGCGAAGTCCAGGTTGATCAAGCCGGGCTGTGTGATCACCTCGCTAATCCCCTGAATGCCTTGTCGCAGCACTTCATCGGCGGCGTGCAGCGCTTGCGTGAGGCCGGCGCGCTTGTCCACGATGGAGAGCAGCCGGTCGTTAGGGATCACGATCAGGGTGTCCACGTGTTCTTTCAGTTTCCCGATGCCCACTTCGGCGTTGCGGGCGCGCGGTGTGCCTTCAAAAGAGAAAGGTCGGGTGACCACGCCGATAGTCAGCGCGCCGATCTCTTTTGCGATGCGCGCGATGACGGGTGCCGCGCCGGTGCCCGTGCCGCCTCCCATGCCGCACGTGATGAACACCATGTCGGCGCCCTTGAGCACCTCGTACAGCTCGTCGGCGGATTCTTCAGCCGCCTTCTCGCCGATGGTCGGGTCGCCGCCTGCGCCCAGCCCGCGCGTGATCTTCTCCCCGATGCGCACGCGCTTGGGAGCGTGGCTCATCATCAGTGCTTGCTGGTCGGTGTTGACTGCGATGAACTCGATGCCGGCGATGCCTTCGGCGATCATGTGGTTCACGGCGTTTTGCCCGCCGCCACCGACGCCGACCACTTTGATTTGCGCGGGTGATTCAGCCCGCCCAGCGGAGAACTCTGGAGTTGGTGTCATCTGTTTCTGCTCCTTCCTTGTCGTGTTTTGCTTGTGCGCTGACAACCTGGATGAGCTGAGTATAGGTGCTTTATCCACATTGTCAAACGACTTTTCCACAGCCTGACTGGGCATCGTGTCGCGCAACTTTGACGCAACAAAGAGAATTCTAATCTAGCCCGGCAAGAGATGCCGCAGCCAATTCGACAACTCCCTGCCCAGTCCTCGACGCCGCCGACGCGACGGACGAACAACGACATTTTGCATGCCCCAGCGCAACATGCCGACGATGGTCGCGCTGCTCGGTGATCGCAGCGCGTCGGTCATACCATGCAGACTGCTGGGACATGCCATGCGCACAGGGCGCTGGGTCACTTGACGAGCGACTTGCTTTAATCCTGGCAATAACGAACCACCTCCTGTGATCACGAGACCAGCCGGCAACAAGCCATCGTAGCCGCTGCGCGCGATCTCTTGCTCGACCAGGTGAAAGAGCTCTTCGGCTCGGGCATGCACGATCTCAGATGCTTCTCGACGCAGCACGCGCACGCGCCCTTCGTCGCCGAAGCCGACCAGCTCGCACATCTGATCGAGCGGCACTTCTTCGGGATAGGCGCTGGTGTAGTTTTCTTTCAGGTAGTTGGCTGTCTCTGGCGGAAGGCGCAACAACTGCGCCAGATCGTTGGTGAAATGTCCTCCGCCGACCTCGATTGTCCTCATGTGCCACACGGCACCGTCAATGAACAGGGCGATGCTCGTCAACCCGCCGCCGATGTCCACCAGCACGACGCCTATATCGCGCTCCTCGGGGGTGAGCACTGCCTCTGCAGAAGCTAGCCCTGCTGCGACAAACTCGCTCACGTCCACGCCCGCGCCTCGGGCGCACTTCACCAGGTTCTGGATCGCTGTTGATGAGGCAGTGATCACCTGCGCCTCCACGTCCAGACGAAAACCCAACATGCCGAGCGGATCGCGCACGCCGTCTTGATCGTCCACGCGAAAACGGCGCGGCAGCACGTGCAGCAGCTCGCGGTTGCTGGGCAAGTTGATCGCTTGCGCTGCCTCCAAGCTGCGCCGGATGTCCTCGTGAGTGACGCCTTGCTCGCCGCGGCTGATGGCGACTGCGCCGTGGCTGTGCTGCGAGGCGATGTGATCACCATCAATGGAGAGCATCGCCTGAGATACCTTGACGCCTGCCGCCGCCTGTGCGCCCGTCAGCGCCTCGCGGATGGCATGGCTGACCTCTGCTGCGCTGGTGACCACGCCGCGCCGCACACCGCGCGCAGGGCTGACGCCCACGCCCAACACCATGATCCCGCCGTCTGGCGATGGCTCGGCGATTGCAGCCAGCACCTTCGTGCTGCCCAGGTCAATGGCGGTCAGGATTTTGTCGTTCGATGCCATACGCTTGATTCAGCGAACGTAATACGGCGCGTGCGGGTAGCGCACGTCAATGACGCTGGGACGGATGCCGCGCAGCTCGAGCGCCAGTTGTAACTCGCGCGCCAGCTTCACCTTCTCGCGCATGTCCCCTTCGTGCGGCGCGTCGCCCAGCCGCACCATCTGGCGGTCGTCCATCATCCAGATCAGCCCGTGACGCGCGGAGTATTCGTACTGGCGCACGTGTGGCTGCATCACCGCCAGCTCGCTCACGGCGCGCAGGAGCGGCTCAGGCAGCCGCCCCTGTTGCAGGGGCAGCTCGCCCTCCACCACGCGCACGCGCACTGGCGCGGAGAGATCGCCAGCAGCGTTTTGCAAATAGCCTTGGTAGTCGCTCCACAGGGTGTTGCCGCGGTATTCCCACACCACAGCGACGGCGGCGGGTTGCACGTCAATGATGCAGCTCGCCGCCCATTCCCAGCGGCAGGTGATGCGCGCACCTTTCACGCCTGGCAGCGAGCGAATTCGCTGTGCGGCTGCGTCGAGGTCGGTGTGGTAGAAGTGCGCGCCTGATAGGGCGCTGGCGCTCAAGATAGCCTCCACTGGAATGGCTGCGTTGCCGCGCACCTGCACCCGCTGGATGCGCCACGTGCTGCTTTGCTCAAACCAGATCAGCGCAGCCAATCCGCCCACCAGCGCAACTGCCGCGATCAGAACCGTGAGGGATCGGCGGTTGTGCCTGCCCAGATGGACAGAGGCAGCGCTGGCTTGAAAGCGCGCCGCGCGCCGTTGTGTGTGGGGGAGGGGGTAGCGGATGCGCGTCATGACTCCAGTGCAAGGGCGATGAGCGTGTCGAGCAGCGCCGCGTAGCTCATGCCAGAAGCGAGCCACAGGCGCGGGTACATGCTGATGCGGGTGAAGCCAGGGATGGTGTTGATCTCACTGACGAACACCTGGTTGGTTTCACCGTTCATGAGGAAGTCCACGCGCGCCATGCCGCGTGTGTCGGTGGCTTTGACCACGGCAATGGCGAGCGCGCGGATGTGTTCGGCGAGGTCGTCGGGCAGCGGCGCGGGTATCAACAGCTTGGATGCGCGTTCGCCCTCGTCCAGGTATTTGGCGGCGTAGTCGTAGAACTCGCGGCTGGGCACAATCTCGCCCACCACCGAGGCGCGCAGGTCGTCGTTGCCGAGCACGCTCACCTCCAGCTCGCGGGCGCAAGGCACCGCCTTCTCCACCAGCGCCTTGCGATCCCAGCGGAATGCCTCTGCCAGTGCCGTGCCAAGCTGTGAGGCTTCTTTCACTTTGGTGATGCCGACGCTGCTGCCCAGGCGCGCCGGCTTGACGAAGCACGGCAGCCCCAGCGCGGCGAGGATGCGCGCTTCGAGGACATCGCGCTCGCGCGCCCACTCCGCGCGCGACAGGGCGACGTACGGTGTGATCGGCAGGTGATGGGCGCGCATCAGGTCTTTGAAGATGACCTTGTCCATGCCGACCGCTGAGCTGACCACGTCCGCGCCGACGCATGGCACCCCAAGTAGCGCCAGCAAGCCCTGCACGGTGCCATCCTCGCCCATCGGACCGTGCAGCACGGGGAAGACCACGTCGAAATCGCGCAGGCGCTCCAGCGGGATCTCCCACGCCCCCTCGCGGCTGATGAAGACGGGCGTCACGTCGTAGCGCGTGCGGTCCAGCTCGCGCAGGATCGCTTCGGCGGACATCAGGCTCACGTCGTGCTCGGCGGATCGCCCACCGTGCAGCACAGCGACGCGCAACTTGCGGCTCATGTGACACCTCCTGCGCGAAGGGGAGTGGGGGGCGTCTCCCAGTCGCCGATCAGCTCGATCTCCAGCTCCAGGTCAATGCCGAACTGTTGCAACACGCGCTCGTGCGCCAAGTCAATCAACGCTTTGACATCGGCAGCGCGGGCGTCGCCAGAGACGTTCACGAAGAAGTTGGCGTGGACATCCGAGATCATCGCGCCGCCGATGCGTGTGCCTTTTAAGCCACATGCCTCGATCAGTCTGCCCGCGAAGTCGCCAGGGGGGTTTTTGAACATGCTGCCAATGGAGGCGCCAGGCGGTTGGGTTGCTTTGCGATGGGCGATGAACTGATTTGCGCGTCGCTCCAAGTTGCCGCGGTTGTCCATCTTGAGGTCGAAGGTGGCGCTGAGGACGATCGGGCGCTCGGTGGGTGCGTAGCGCTTCAAGGCGCTGCTGCGGTAGCTGAGTTGAAGCTGGCGGGGCGTCCAGTATTCTGGCGTTTGACCGCGGCGCATCACGCGCACCAGGTTCAGGTTGCTGGCGATGTCGGCGCCGTGCGCGCCGGCGTTCCCCACCACGGCGCCGCCCACCGTGCCGGGCACGTTGATCGCCCACTCCATGCCGCTCAAGCCGCGCTCGATACATTCGCGCGCCAGCGTGGTGAGCGCCACGCCAGAGTCTGCGTCCACACGCGCGGTGGTCTGGCGCGAGGTGAAGCGTATCTCCTTGCTGCGGTTGATCACCACCAGCCCGCGCACGCCGGCATCGCTGACCAGCACGTTGGCGCCGCCGCCCAGCACGATGCACGGCAAGCCGATCTGATCGGCGCGTTCGCACAGCGCGATCAGCTCTTCTGAGCTGCGCGCCTCCACCAGCATGTCGGCAGGTCCGCCGATGCGGGCGGTGGTGTAGCGCGAGAGCGGCTCGTTGAGCTTGGCGCGGGCTTGTAGCTCAGCCAGGTTCATTGCTTCACCTCACTTGTTGGCGGTGCCGGCGATGCGCAGGGTCTCCAGCAGACGTTCGCCCACTTGGTTGCCGTTGCCGGCGCTGAGCGTGATCACCACGTCACCAGGGCGCACGCGAGAGAGCAGCAGGCCGAGCGCGTCGCCAAACGACGCAGCGCTGAAGGCGTGCCTGTGATGGATGCGCCGCGCGAGGTACACCGAGTTCAGGTCGGCGCTGGGGAAGTCTTCGGCGCGTTCGCGCGCAGCATAGACTGGCAACACCAGCACGCGGTCGGCGTCGTGAAAAGCCTCCGCGAACTCTTCCAGCAGCGCCTGCGTGCGGCTGTAGGTGTGGGGCTCCCACACTGCCCAAAGGCGGGCAACGGGGTAGCGCAGGCGGGCGCTGCGCAGGGTGGCTTTGATCTCGGTGGGGTGATGGGCGTAATCGTCTATCACCCGCACGCCGCCCGCCTCGCCGCGCAGCTCGAAGCGTCGGCTCGCGCCGCGATAACTGCTCAGCGCCTGCGCCGCCTGGCTGATCGGCACGCCGCACAGGTCCGCCACCACCAACGCTGCCAGCGCGTTCAGGACGTTATGCTCGCCGCTCACACGCAAGCTGCACCGTCCCTCCACCTCGCCATTGACGCTGGCGCCGTGGAAGGTGAAATCCATGCCGCCCAGCGGGTTGGGCTGCGCCTGATGTGCGCGCCACATGCCGCGCTGCATGCCGTAGTCAATCACAGCCGCGCGCGGCTTGGCGCGCTGAAGCAGCGCGTTGCAGCCGGGGTCGTCGGCGCAAATCACCAGCGCGCCATCGGGAGGCAGATTGTCAACGAACGCGGCAAAGGCGGCGATCACGTCGTCGTAATCGCGGAATGTGTCGGGGTGGTCGAACTCGATGTTCGTCACCACAGCCACCTTGGGGAAGAAACGCAGGAAGGTGCGGTCGTACTCGTCTGCTTCGATTACAAACACCTCGCCGGTGCCAGCGCGCGCGTTGACGCCGAGGTTGAGCGGCGTGGCGCCGATCACGAAGGAGGGGTCCAAGCCTGCCGCATCCAGGATGGTCGTCACCATTGCGGTGGTGGTGCTTTTGCCGTGGGTGCCGGCGACGGCGATACTGAGGTGGTTCGCCAGCAGCGCCTGCAGCAGGTCGCCGCGGTGCCACACGCGCACACCTTGGGCGCGGGCAGCGACGATCTCTGGCTCATCGGGTGGCACTGCCGAAGATGGCGCCAGGATGCTCACGCCTTGCAAGTGTGCCGGGTCGTGACCCACCATGATGGGGATGCCCTCTGCGCGCAGCGCGTCGAGCGTAGGCGACTCGGCGCGGTCGTCTCCGCTGACCTGCGCGCCGCGCGCGCGCAGCAAGCGCGCGATGGCGCTCATGCCCGCACCGCCAATGCCCATGATGTGCACGTGTTCTCGTGTCCAGTCCAGGCTCATAGAAGTCACTCTCACACCAACACAATGATGACAAACAGGAAGATGGCGAGCACGACGAAGATCAACAACGTGCCGGAGAAAACCACCGGGGCAGCGCTTTCGATGAAGAAGAACTTTTCCCACCCGTTGGGCGGCGCGATAAACCATTCTGGGTTCCGGGTGAGCACGCCGCTCTCGAACGCCCAGTGCGCCAGCGAGCTGAAGAGTAAGTAGCCGTTAAAGGCGCCGACCAGGAACGACAACAGCCCGTATTCAAAGCGCGAGGTGGTGGAACTAGAAGGCTGAAAGCGCTCTTTCACCACCAATGGGCTGAGATAACCGAAGAAGGTGACTACGACGAACGGGAGCACCTTGAGCAAGAAGACCAGGTTGTAATCTTCTCCTGGGCTGCTGGAGATTTGCTGCCAGAGTTGTCCAAATTGAGGGATGTTGTAGGCGAAGAGCGCGAAGAGCATCGAGAAAGAGACCACCACTTCGCGCACCCAGCCGCGCATCGTGCCGATCATCCCGAACACGATGATGTAAAAGATAAAGAAGATCTGGGCGCTGATCATGTTTCACCTGGCACGAGCAACCTGCGAAATGAGTTGGGCAATTGTCTGCGCAGCGTCGCGCCGCGCGAGCGCCAACGCAGCGGTGCGCATCGCCCGGCGCCGCTCCGCGTCGTGCAGCAGCGCAATCACGCGCGCAGCCAAGCCGCGCTCGCCATCTTGGAGCTGATCATCTGGCAACACTTCAGCGGCGCCGCGATCAGCAAGGTAGCGCGCGTTCACCATCTGGTAGCGCCAGGCGTACGGGTAGGGCACGAGGATCGCGGGCACACCGATGGCGGTCAACTCGCCCAGCACGCTGGCGCCAGCGCGGCACAACACCACGTCTGCGCACGCCAGCGCGTGCGCCATCTCCTCGTGCAGATACGGGAAGACGCGATAGCGCGCTCGCATCTCTGCGCTGAGCGCCTCGCGTCGTGCGCGCACCGCCTCCCAGTCGGCGGCGCCGCTGATGTGCAGCACGCAGGCTGCTTCCAGCAGGCGCTCGAGCTGGCCCAGCGTGGCTCGGTTGATCGAGCGCGCCCCTTTGCTGCCGCCGTAGATCAGCACAACGGGCTGGTCAGGGGGCAAATTCAGCGCCTGTCTGGCTGTGTGGCGGTTCGCTGCGCCAAATCCGTCGCGCAACGGATAACCTGTCACCACCATCTTGTGGCGTGGCACGAATGCGCCAGAGGCTTCTGCAGTGACTGCAACGCGCGCTGCAAAGCGCGCCATGAGCCTGAGCGCCAAGCCTGGCTCAATGTCGGGCAAATACACCACCGACGGCACACTGCACTGCAGCGCCGCCAGGCTCACCGGCACGCCGACGAATCCGCCTGTAAGGAAGACGACCTCTGGTCGAAAAGCGCAAATCCAGCGCCGCGCTGTCAACACACCGCGCGCGATGCGCCAGGTGTTGCGCACAGCTTGCGCAGCACCCACGCCGTGTATGGCGCCAGCGGGGATCGCCTCGAAGCGCACGCCTTCTCGCGTGACAAGCTCACGCTCCATGCCGCCTTCTCCCCCGATGAACAACGCCTGCACGGCGTTCGGCTTCGTCGTCAAACCCTCTGCCGAGCACGAATGTTGCGTCAACCGATTGAGCGCCCGCAACACGGTAAGCGCGGGCAGGACGTGTCCGGCGGTGCCGCCAGCGGAGATGAGGATGCGCATTGCTCGTTCCTGTGTCTGGTGTTGCGCGCGATGCAGATATTTCCCAGGCGTGCTGGGTGCCTCGGCTGATGCTGACTAATAAACCACACGCCACCAGCGTTGTGATCATCGTTGATCCGCCCAAGCTGATGAACGGTGTCGGCATTCCCGTGAATGGGATCAGCGCCAGCACAGCGAGCACGCTCAGCAGCATCTGGCTTGCCACCCACGTGACGATGCCAATTGCCGCAAACGCGCCAAAATCAGTGTCAGCTTGGCGGGCTATGACTATACCGCGCCAGATGAACAACCCAAACAACCCCAGCATCGCCAGCACGCCGACCAGCCCCATCTCCTCGCCCAACACAGCCACCACGCTATCGTGGTGAGGGGTGGGCAAGAAGCCGAATTTTTGTCCCCCAGCGCCGATGCCGCTGCCGAATAAACCTCCCCCTCCCAGCGTGATGAGCGACTGGCGGATGTGATAGTTCGCCTGATCGGGGTTTTGCAAGAATTGCACAAAGTCCCAGAAGCGACTCGCCGCGTGGGGGAAGAGCGAGGTCAACCCAAGAAACGCCAGCCCAGCCACGCCGATCACCGCAAGCATTTGCCAGACCGTCCCACCTGAGATGAAGAACATGGTCAGCGCGATCACGATGATGTTGGCTGCCGTGCTGAAATCCGGCTGGGTGACGATCAGGAATGTCACCAAGCCGATGCTCACGCTGAAAGGCAGCAGCCCGTTGACGAAGCTTGGCACTTGCTCGCGCCGCGAAGCCAGCCAGGCGCTGGCATACACCACCACCGCGAGTTTGACGAACTCGCTGGGCTGCACGGAGCCGCTGAACAGCGTGCGCCGCGCGCCGTAGAGCGTCTCGCCGAAGAGCGCCACGATGATCAGCGCGAGCAGCCCCAACCCCATGATGAGCACGGCGTAGCGTCGCCAGACGGCGTAGTCCAGCCGACTGATCACTGCGAATGCCACCATCCCCAGCGCAGTGAAAGCGAGCTGGCGGTTGAAAATGGCGAATGGGCTGCCCTCACGGGCATAGGACCAGTAAAACGTAGTGCTATATGCCATCACCAAGCCGAGCAGCGTTAAGAGGGCGATGCTGGCGATCAGCGCCCAATCGGGCGAGCGATAGGGCTTGTCCAGTGAACGGCGGGGGGTGAACGCAAAGTGTGTCATGGCAGCTCGTGAACCCACTCGGTGAAGCGCGCGCCGCGCTCTGCAAAGTCTCGGAAGGCGTCGTAGCTCGTGCCGCCAGGTGAAAGCAACACCACATCGCCGGGCGCAGCGAGTTGATCAGCCTCTTGCACCGCTTGTTGCAGCGTGCTGCACAGGCGAACTGTCGGCGAGGTTGTGCTGCCGAGCAGCCCAGCCACCATCGGCCCCAGCTCGCCGAAGCAAATCACCGCTTTGCAGCGCTGGCGCATGAGATGCACGGCTTCGCCCCAGGGGAGGTGTTTGTCGCGTCCGCCGCACAGCAAAATGACCGGCTGGTCGAAGCAGCGCAGCGCAGCGATCAATCGTTCTGGAGCAGTAGCGATGGAGTCGTTGTACCAACGCGCGCCGCGCCGTTCGGCGATGAGCTGTAGCCGATGCGGCACGCCGCTGAAGGTGATCGCTGCCTGGCGGATCGCCTCTGGAGATGCGCCCGCCAGCCCAGCGAGACACGCTGCAGCCAGCACGTTCAGCACATTGTGATCGCCCATCAGGCGCAGCTCGCGGCGGTGACAGATGGCGGCATCTATCTCTCGCGGGGCGGGGCTGGTCAGTTGCAGTCGCAATGTGCCATCGGCAGTCAGCCAGGCGCCGTTGTGCGCAGGTGCTTCGCGCAGGCTGAACCAGGCGGTGCGGTCTGTGACTGGCAGGGCGGCGGTGATGGAGTTATCGGCGCACAACACGCGCCAGCCATCTGGCGATTGAAAGTCGAGGATGCGGCGCTTGGCAGCGATGTAAGCTTCCATCGTCCCGTGTCGGTCGAGGTGATTGGGCGTGATGTTGGTGATGCAGGCGATGTGGGGGCTGCACGTCATCAGCTCCAGTTGGAATGATGAAAGCTCCATCACCACGCGGTCTTCAGGCTGGATGCGATCCAGGTCGCTGATCAGCGGGTTGCCGATGTTGCCGCCCACCCAGACGGCGGCGCTGGCGTCGGCGCGCAGCATCTCGCCCGTGAGCGTGGTGGTGGTGGTCTTGCCTGCGCTGCCAGTGATGCCAATAATGGGCGCAGGGCACGCCTCGCAAAAGATGTGTGCGTCGTTGCTGAGCGGGATGCCGCGCTCGCGCGCTGCCTGTACGACTGGCAGGTCGGTGGGCACGCCGCCGCTCAGGCAGAGCAGGTCGCAGTTGTCCAGCAGGGTCAACGGATGCTCACCCAGCACCCAACGCACGGGCAGGTCAGCCAGCGGCGCGCGATCTATGTCTGGATTGAGATCGCTCAGCGTGACCTCAGCCCCATGCGCGATCAGGTAGCGCGCCAGCGCAGTGCCCTGCCGCGCGGCGCCCAGAATCACCACTCGCTTTCCTCGCCAATGAGTGCTCATCCCACGTTTGCCGGATTGCCGAACATTGCCAGACCGATGCCCAAAATGCCGAAGAAGAGTGCGATGACGAAGAAGCGCTGCACAATTTGCGGCTCGCTCCAACCGAGCATGACGAAGTGGTTGTGCAGCGGCGACATTTTTAAGAGTCGCCTGCCCTCGCCGAAGCGGCGCTTGGTGTATTTGAAATACCCCACTTGCAGAATGACGCTGATCGCCTCTGCCACGGGGATGATGGCGATGATCGGCAGCAGCAGCCATTGACCCGTCATCAACGCAATCACACCGAGCGTGCCGCCCAGCGCCTCGCTGCCCAAATCGCCCATCATCACCTGGGCGGGGTGGATGTTGAACCACAGGAAGCCCAACATCGCGCCGACCAGCACCATGCACACCATGGTGAGAAAGACCTGCCCCTGCATGTAAGCGATTACGCCATAGGCGACAAACGCCACACCGCTGATCAGCGTCGCCAAGCCGTCTAAGCCATCGGTGAGGTTGATGGCGTTGGCGCTGCCATGGATGATGAACACGGCGACGGGAATCCACAACAAACCGAGCGCCACCGCCTCTTCCACGCCTGGCATTCCCACGCGGTTGATGCCGAACACCAGGTTCATCACTACTGCGGCGATCAACGCGATGACGAGCTGGATCGCGGCTTTGGTTCTGCCGCGCATCCCTTCACCGCGGCGCACACCGCGCACGCCCATGTAGTCGTCAATTGCGCCCATCACCGCAAACGCCGACATCACGAAGACTGGCACAGCCACCGAGTTGCCCACCAGCACAAACTTCACCAGGGCAGGGTCTATGCGCACACCCACGCGCGAATACAGATACATGCCGACGATCAGCAGCAGCGTGGGCAACAAGAAAATGACGCCGCCCATCGTCGGCGTGCCCATTTTGACCATGTGGCTGGCGGGACCTTCCAGGCGGATGCGCTTGCCGATCCTCCATCGTCTCAGCAACGCGATGGTGGGCTTGCCCACCAGCAAGGCGAGCAAAAACGCCACACCACTCATGAGCAAACAGATGCCCATCTCCGGCGGCGAGGGAGGGTAAAGGTTGTCTGCGTAAGTCATGGCGCACCTCCCGCGCGGGTGGTTTGCGATGAGCTGACTGCGGCGCTCAGCACCTCCACGATGCGCTCCAGGCGCATTCCCCGCGACCCTTTCACCAGGATCACGCATTTGTGCGTGACGATGCGTGAGAGCGCTTCCAGTGCCTCCTCGATGGTGTTGGTGTGGATCACGCGCGCTGGCGCAGCACCGCATTCCACCGCCGCCTGGCATATCCAGCGGGCGCGCTGCCCAACGCCCACGACATACTGCGCCACGCTGCCGGCGCGACAACCAACCTCTTCGTGCGCCTGTTGTTCCAAGTCGCCTAGCTCCAGCATGTCGCCGAGCACCGCAACGCGCGTGCCCTCGTCTGCGATCTCAGCGAGCAGGTTGAGCGCCGCCAGCACCGATTCTGTGCTGGCGTTGTAGGTGTCGTCCAGGATGATCGATCCGTGTGGTCCTGGCACAACCATCAGCCGCAGTTGTTCCTGCGGCTGGCGCAGCGCTTCGATGATCTCTTCGAGCGTCATGCCCTCCACCAACCCCACGGCGGCGGCGCGCAGCGCGGTCTGTACGCTGTGTCTGCCCAACATGGGCAGGTGAGCGCGGCAGCGCGAGTTTTCGTAGTGGATGGTGCATCGAATACCGCCTAGCCCGTAGCTTTCTATGTCGTCTGCCCACACATCCGCGCGCGGCGTCAAGCCATAGGTGACGACGCGCGCGGGGGTGATCGCCGCCATGGCGCGCACGCGGGGGTCGTCGTCGTTCAGGATAGCGACGCCGCCCTGGTCTGCTGGCGGCAGCGCTGCTGGCAGCTCCGACTTGGCTTGCGCGATTTGCTCGATGCTGCCCAGCCGCTCCAGATGCACTGGCGCCACCATCGTCACCACGCCGACGTGTGGCTTTGCCCACTCGCAATAGGCGGCGATCTCGCCGAGCGCATACATGCCCATCTCCACCACCAGTCGCTCGTGTTCTGGGCGCAGGCGCAGGAGGGTGAGCGGCACGCCGATCTCGTTGTTGTAGTTCCCTTCGCTCTTCAGGGTGCGGTATCGGCTGCTTAGCACTTGTGCGATGCTCTCTTTGGTGGTGGTCTTGCCCACGCTACCTGTCACGCCGATCACGCGCAGCGTTGGGCTAGCCGCGCGCCTGCGCCAAAACGCGGATAGCTTCTGAAGCGCGCTCAGCGTGTCTTGCACCTGGATCAGCCAGGCGGCGCTGTCGTCGAATGACGCGGGGAGCTGCGGCTGGGCGCAATCCACGCGCGCGACGGGCTGATCGCCAGCGGGCACATTTGGGCGCGCGACCACCGCCGCGATGGCGCCGCGCCGCAGCGCATCCGCCACGAACGCATGTCCATCGTTGTGCTCGCCGGGCAGCGCGACGAACACATCGCCTGGCTGCACCTGGCGTGAGTCAATCACCACCTCGCGCACGTGGCGCCGCTCCAGGCGCGGGTCGCGCGCGCCGCAGGTGCCCTCCACCACGTCAGCCAGCGTCAGCGTCATCGGCTACCTCCTTCTTCGGCTGGTGGAATGCCTAACAGTCGCACTGCGTGGGCGGCAATGTCGCGGAATACGGGCACAGTGGTGGCGGCTGCCCAAGGGGAAGAGGTCGGCTCGTCTAGCTTCACCAGGATGGTGAGGCGCGGCGATTCGGCGGGCAGCATACCCACATAGGTCACGATAGTCGTTTTTTGCTTCACGCCTCGAAGATACCAGTTTGCCGTGCCGGTCTTGCCCGCCACGCTATATCCTGGTAGCAGAGCTTCTGGCGTGGCGCGCTTTGTGGCGCTTGCCATCAGGCTGCGCATCGCGCGCGCAGTCTCTGCGGAGATCACCCGCCGCGCCTGCACCGGACGGCGAGCGATGAACTCGCCGTTGGGCTTGCGCCACTCCCGCACCACATAGGGTTGCATTAGCAGCCCATCGTTGGCAATCGCGTTGAACGCGCTGAGCACCTGGTATGGTGTGGCGGAAAGCCCCTGACCAAAGCTGTTGGTCGCCAGGTCAGTGGGCGACCACATCACGTCGCGCGGTGTGCGCAACACGCCAGGGCTTTCGCTGCCCAAGTCAACACCCGTGATGCTGCCGAAGCCAAAGTTCTGCAAGTAGGCATAGAACGTTTGCGCTCCGGTGTCCATCGCCATCTGCGCGGTGGGCACGTTGAGCGACAGCGCCAGAATGTCCTCGATGGTGACGACCCCGTGCGCCTTGCGGTCGGAGTTGAAGATGCGCTGACCGCGAATCTCCAGCCGTCCTGTGTCAGTGAACGTGCTGGTGAGGTTGGCTTTGCCGCTGTCCAGCGCGATAGCCCAGGTCATCACCTTCAGCACCGAACCAGGCTCATAAGGGAGTGAGACCGCGGGGTCAATCAGTTGCTCCAGCGCGCCCTGCGAGGCAATCTCCAGGGCGCGGTTGGGGTCGAAGCCAGGCGCAGAAGCGGCGGCGAGGATTGCGCCGCTGGGGGCCTCCATCACCAGGATCGTGCCGCTGCGGGCGCCGCTTTCTTGCAGCGCTTGTTGCAGGCGCGATTCCACGAAGAGCTGCAGATCGGCATCGAGCGTGAGCACGATATCTGCGCCTCGTATAGTAGGTGAGATGGTGAGCAAGTCCAACCTGGCGCGCCCCTGTCGCACGCCCTCCAGCGCGTTCAGCTCTTTGTCGTAGTAACCCTCTACGCCGATGTAGCCCGCCGGCTCCAAATTGACAAAGCCGAGCGTGGGACCGGCGATCAGCCCTTGCGGATACGCGCGCATCCAGTACGGCTCGAGGATGAGCCCCTCACGGTTTGCTTGCGCCAAAGCGCGCTCAATTTGTCTGGCTGCGTCTGGCGTCAGGTTGTGCGCAATGACGGAGCTGAGCGTGGGCGTCAGGTTGCCTTGATCGTTGAGCACAGCCTGCAGATGTTGCTGGACGCGCTCGCTGGGCTTGCCGAGCGCGGGCGCGATTGCCTCTGCCACTGTGACGACATCCGTCAGCACGCGGGCGTTCACGCGCAACAGATACCCTTGTCGGCTCACCGCCAGCGGCAGCCCCGTGCGGTCGAAGATTGTGCCGCGCGGCGCGGCGATGCGCAGCGTTTCCACCTGCTGGCGCGTTGCAGCGCTGGCGTAGCGTGGCGCCTCAAAGACCTGCACCTGCACGCTGCGCGCAACTGCCAGCAGCATCAATATCATGATGATGCTGCTGAAAGCCCGAAGGCGCTGGGGGGAGATGGATGATGGCTGCATGGTGCTCAGCTGATCAGGGGGTGCGTTGCGTTTCCTGGGCGCTTGCCTGCGCGCGCCGGATGAACTCCACGCGCTCAGCAGGTCGGAATCCAGCCATCTGAGCGCGCTGACGCATAACTACAGGCGAGGTGACCTGCGCGATCTCAAGCCACGTGGTGTTGATCGTGTCGCTCAGCTCTGTGCGTCGCGCGTAAAGCGCGTCTAACTCAGATGCCAGCACGGCTGCCCGCGTGGACGTGCCCAGCCACATCACCATCAACCCAACCAACAGCGCCAGGCTCGCCACAAACAGCAACAGCGCCTGTCTGTCGCTCAGCGAGACCTTTCGCAGGCGCTGCATCAGGCTTTGCAAGTGTTGGGCGAGGGTGCGTGTCATGGTGTCTCTCCGTGGGGTTCACAAGCGCTCCACGACGCGCAATCGGGCGCTGCGCGCGCGAGGGTTGTGGGCAACTTCGGCTTCGGTGGCGGTGATCGGTCGGCGTGTGATCAGCCGTGTGGCGGGTAATGGTTCGGAATGCGCGTCCGTCGCTGCGCCGGTCGCGCTGGCTTTGAAACACTGCTTGACGATGCGGTCCTCTAGCGAGTGAAAGGAGATCACCGCCAGCCGCCCGCCCTCGCGCAGCAGCGCGATCAGGCGGGGGAGCGCGCGCGCAAGCCGCTGCAGCTCATCGTTGACCGCAATGCGCAGCGCCTGGAAGACCAGCGTGGCTGGATGAATGCGCGTGTTGCGATGACGCATCACCGCTTGCACCACCTCGCGCAGTTGGGTGGTGGTGCGGATGGGACGCGCCTGCCAGATCGCGCGCGCCACTACCTCGGCGCGCGGCACTTCGCCGTATTCGCGCAACACGCGGATCAGCGTGGGCAGGTTGGTGTGTTGCAACCACTCTGCCGCGCTGATGCCCGTGTGGGTGTCGAAGCGCATGTCCAGCGGTCCTTCGCGCATGAATGAGAAGCCGCGCGTCGGGTCCTCGAGCTGGTCGGAAGAAAGCCCCAAATCGGCGAGGATGCCATCGAACGGCGTAACGCCCAGCTCCATCGCCAGCGCTGGCACGGCGTCCAGCCAACACTGGCGAAGGATCAGGCGGTCAGTGGAAAAGCGCGCGCTGGCGCGTGCAATGGCTGTTGCGTCGGCGTCGGTGGCGAGAACGATGCCATCGGGAGCGCTGGCTGCTAACAACCCAGCCGTGTGACCACCACCCCCCAATGTGCAATCGAGATAGCGCCCGCCTGGTCGCGGGCGCAGCGCTTGCATGACCTCGTTGAAGAGCACAGGGACGTGAACGGTGGTAGTCATGATGGTTAAATCCCCAGCTTTTGCCAGATGTCTTTTTGTTCGGCGAGTCGGCGCAGTGCCTCGCGTGTGCGCTCCCATTCTTCTGGCGCCCACAGCTCCACAAATTTGCCCACGCCGACGATCACTACGCTATCGCGGATGTTGGCGTATTCGCGCAGTCGCTGCGGTATCAACACGCGGCTCTGCTTATCTGGCTCAACGTCATGCGCGTTGGTGAAGAACATGCGCCGCAGCATGGCGGCTTCTTCGCTCATGGTGGGCAACGCGCTGATGCGCTCGAACAAAACACGGAACTCGTCAGTGGGATACATCAAGAGGCATTTCTCGTGGCTCGTCGTCAGCACCACCCCGTCGGTGAGACGCGCGCGGAACTTCGCCGGTAGCGTCAGCCGACTTTTCTCATCCAGGTTGTGCACGAACTCGCCGAGAAACATAGATCAATTCATCCGCCGCGCTGTATCCCACTTTGTTCCACTTCAACCCACTTGCTTCCACATGATACCATCAAATCCACTTTTCGCAACTTGAGCGCTCTGGGCTGCGAAAAGATATGCCGACGCTGCGAAATAAAAATCGCCCGACTGCCAGAAAGCAGCGGGCGACGGAGATTGCAGGGTGCGCAGCGCGGTGTCGCTTAAACCCACACGTGGGTGATATGTTGCTCGCTGAGCGCCCACAGTTGCTCTTGAGCATCCATATCGCGCGCGGCAGAGGAGGGAGGTTTAGGCTTGCAGCGGTCGAAATATGCGCCGCTGATCTGCTGAACGTCGGGAGAGGTTGCCAGATAGAGCGTGGTCTGCGCGCCCTGCTCAGGTGTGAGCATGAAGGGGCGCGCCAGCGCGAAGAGCGCGCTGATCACGCCACCTTGACCGCTGCCGAAGCTGGTCGCCACAGCGCCTGGATGCAGGGCGTTGGTGGTGATGGGCGTGTTGCGCAGTCGGCGCGCCAGCGCAAGGGTGAACATCACGTTCGCCAGCTTGGACTGGCTGTACGCGCCAAAGGGGGAGTAGCGCTGTCGCTCGAACATCGGGTCGTCGAAATTCACGCCTCGCGCGGCGAAATGTGCGTCGGATGAGACGTTGATCACGCGGGCTGCGGGTGAAGCCAATAGCACGGGCATAAGCTGGTGTGTGAGCAGGAAATAGCTCAAGTGGTTCAGCGCCCAGGTCTGCTCCAGCCCTTCATCGGTCACGATGCGCTGCGAGAAAATCGCGCCAGCGTTGTTGACCAGAATATCCAGCCGCGGGTGCTCCGCGATGAAATCGCGCGCCAGCGTGCGCACCTCGCGCATCAGCGCCAGGTTCGCCACCATATACGAGACATGCGGGTTGCCAGTGGCTTGCTGGATAGCCTGAACTGTGCGCTGGCATTTTGCTGCGTCGCGCCCCACAACGATCACAGTGGCGCCTTGTCGTGCCAGCTCACGCGCGGTGACCAGGCCAATGCCTGAGGTGGCGCCGGTCACCATTGCGATCTTGTCTTTTACATAGCTCACTGGATAGAGTGTCCTCGCTTCGCATGAGAGCAGGCTGATTGTTGAAGCCGCAGCTCACGCAGTTGAAGCGGTAACGATGAGTGCTGGGGGCGGGCGCTTACTCCAGCTCCTCGCGGCTGATCAGGGGCTTGCGCGCGGATGTGGTGCGCGTGGTGTCTTGGTTGCCGTTCGATGTGGGTGGCTTGCCTGCGGATGCGCTGCGGGGAGGTGCTGGCGCAAGACGAGGCGAAGGCTGCGGCTCAGCCAGAGGGGGCTCAGGCGCATCGGCGGCAGCCGAGCCTCGTGTGCGCGCTTTGATGCGGTCCATCAACGAGGCGACGCGGTCGCCAATTTTGACCAACAAATCTTCCTCTGATGAGGATGGTTGCTGCGCTTGTTCCTCTGCGCCGACGGGGAGCGTGGGTGGAGTGGTGGGGCGCTGCTCGTGTGCCGGTGCGACGCGGGGAGAGGGTTGTGGCTGGCGGATCGCTTTCGGCTTGGGTTGCTGGGGCTGAGGGATCGCTTGCTGCTGAGGCTTTCGCACGACCACGGGCGTGGGCATCTCTGGCTGAAGCGCGTTGCCACAATAAGGGCACAAATCCCACGAGAGATGCACCGCGCGCCCACACTTGCTGCAGGCGTTGCGGAGCTTGCTGTGGCAGGAGGGGCAAAATTGCATGTCGTGATCCACGCGCCGCCCGCAGGTGGGGCAGAACTCCTGGTTTTCAATGCTTGCCAGCAGCGCCTCCTCCTCCAGTGCGCGGACGTACTGTTCGTGTAGCGTCTCGCGCGGGCGCAACATGAAATACACCAGGATGCCAGCCACCGGGATGACCGCCACGACTACCGTCGCCAGCACCTGCACGAACAGGTCGCGCGTGCGCGCGCGGATGTCGCGGAAAGTCCAGATCGCCAGCCCTGCCAGCAGGGTAGCAACAATCGCGCCCAGCAAGCTGACCGCAGCGATGATGAGATTGCTGATGTTTTCAGCCACTTCAGATGATTATACTGTCGGGCGTGGCGGCACGGGGTCCCAGTAAACTTTCCGCCGATGGTGAGGCGCAAGCTCACTATCTGCCGCGCATTGCGGATATTCCTGAAGGTGAGCGCCCGCGTGAGCGCTTCCGCGCCATCGGACCGAGCGGCTTATCGCAGCGCGAGTTGATCGCTATTTTGCTCGGCAGCGGCACGCGCGGACGGAGCGCCCTGGCGCTCGCGGAGGAGCTGCTAGTGCGTTTTAATGGTCTGCAAGGGTTGGCTGCGGTTTCGCTCACGCAGTTGCAAAGTGTGAAGGGGGTGGGCTTTGCCAGAGCCGTGCAGCTACTGGCTGCGTTCGAGTTGGGGCGTCGTGCGGCGATGGCGGCACACGGTCAACGCCCACAAATCACCTCTCCGCAGGCAGCGGCGGAGATCTTCATGTTACACATGCGCCAGCTAGAGCAGGAGGAAGTGCGCGTCATGCTGCTGGACACGCGAAACCGCATGTTGGAAGTGCCGATGGTTTGTCGCGGCAGCTTAAACGCCGCCCATCTGCGCCCAGCCGATGTGTTCCGCGAAGCGATTCGGCATAATAGCGCCGCGGTCATCATGGCGCACAATCATCCCTCTGGCGACCCCTCTCCCTCGCCTGACGACATCCGCATGACCCGCGAGCTGCACAGGGCAGGTCAATTGCTCGGCGTTGAGCTGCTGGATCACATCATCATCGGTCACGACCGCTACGTGAGCCTGAAGGAACAGGGTGTGGGCTTTGAATGACGCGCCGCGCGTGCTAGGCAGAGGATGGTTCGTCAGAGGAGCAGCGCTGTGCGTGCTGCTCGCGTTTGCCTTGAGGGCGTTGCCGCTGACAGCGCAGAGCCTGTGGTTTGACGAGGGGTGGTCGTGGCATCTGGCAAACATGCCGCTGCTCGACATGGCGCGCGTGACTGCGGCGGATCGCAGTCCGCCGCTTTACTATGCGCTGCTGCACGTTTGGATCGCGTTGGCGGGTGATACTGAGCTGGCGATGCGCCTGCTCTCATCGCTCATGGACGTGGTGGGGCTGGCGGGGTTGATCGCGCTGACGCGCCGCCTAACCGACTCGCGCAGCGCAAGCCTCCTGGCTGGCTTGCTGCATGGCTTCTCTCCGTTCATGCTGTGGTATGCCCACGAGACGCGCATGTACGCGCTGGTGGCTGCGCTGGGGGTGCTTTCCACCTACTGGCTATGGCGCTGGCTGCACGCCGATGCCACAGAACGAGGACGCCATCGCTTCGCACTGATCGCGGTGGCGCTGTTGCTCGCTGCTACTTATTCGCACTACTACGCCGTTTTCTTGCTGCTGGCGCACGGGGTGCTGGTGTTGGTGGCTACCCTCGCGCAGCGGGCAGCAAGCTGGCGCGATTCGCTGTTGGCGCGCTACGCCTTGCTGGTGGTGGCTTTCTTGCTGCTGTTGGCGCCATGGCTGGTGGTGGCTTCGGTGGGTTTTGCCTACGATGATGGTTTCTACTTCCCGCTCAACACCATCGAAGGACGATTGTGGGAGTGGTTGCAGGGGTACGCATCGGCAGGTCTGGCGCGTCCGCTGCCGGCGGGCTGGTGGGCGCTGATTGCGGGGGGGCTTTTGCTGGGCGCGCTGGGCTTTGCGCGAGCACGACGCTGGGCGGCGCTGGGCGCAGTGGTGGTCTTGACCGTGCTGCCGTTACTTGCAGCAACTACGGCGGTGCGCGTAGTGTATCCCTACCGTTCAGTCTTCCATCCGCGCTATCTCATTTACGTGGTGCCGATGTCGCTGGTGTGGTGTGCAGGAAGCCTGGCTGGACGTGGGCGGTGGCGATGGCTTACTGGCGCGGTTGCAGGCGGCGCGCTTGGTTTGCTCTGGCTGCCAGGCGCACTGGCGTATCTCACCGAACCATCATTGCAACGCGAGGACACGCGTGCCGCCGTGCGTCATGTGGTCGAGGCGCTGGAGCCAGGTGATGTTGTGGTGATGTCGCGCGATAACTTCGCCGTGCGTTACTACTGGCGCGAGGTCGAGCATCCGTTGATCGCGCTGCCGCAGGGGCTGCACGGTGTTCTTCACGACGATGCCGAGGTGCTGCGCCAGCTCAACCGCGCCCAGCCGCGTCGCGTGCGCCTGATGCTGTGGCAGGACGATGTGGTGGACCCGCAGCGCTTCATCGAATCCTCGTTGTGGGGCAACGGTTATCAGATCGGCGAGTACAACTTCGCCCAGATTCGCCTGCCGTTATACCAAATCACCGCGCAGCCGCTGCAACCGTTGCCCAGTCGCCCTGTAGGGGGCGTGTTCGGAGATGTGCTGGAGCTGCGCGCGTTCTGGCAGCGCGCGCAAGGAGTGGCGGGAGATTGGTTCTACGTGGTGCTGGAGTGGTCGCCGCGCGCGCCGATTGATCGCGACTACAAAGTGTTTGTTCACGTGCGCGATGCAAATGGGCAGGTGGTCTTTCAGCGCGACAAGCAGCCGCTCAACGATTTGTTGCCGATGCGCCGCTGGCAGGTGAGCCAGATCGTGCGCGACGCATACGCGATGGTCATCCCTGCCAGTGTGCCGCCTGGTCGTTATCACGTGGTGGTGGGGGTGTACGATGGTGAGAGCAACGTGCGTTTGCCCGTCTCTCATGCCACACGCTCGCTGGGTGATGCGCTCAGGCTGGACGATGTGGAGGTGCTGCCTCGGTGAGAAGCCGGATTGACCTGCTTGCCGTCCTCGTGTTTGCGCTGACGTTTGCCCTGACGCCAGCCACAGCCCGCGCCGCAGACGACCAACCTCAGCGCCAGGCGTTTAGGCTGATCAACCAGGCACGTCGCAACCTTGGGCTGCCCTTGTTGGCGTGGAACGACCGCCTGGCACAGGCGGCGCAGCGCCATAGCGAGGACATGGCGGGTAAAGGCTTCGTGGATTTGACCGGCACCGATGCATCCGTGACCGCGTCCCGAGCGCGTGCGGCAGGATATGCTGGCTGGGGGGAGCGACTTGTCGTGAGTGAGGCGGTCTTCGCTGGTCCGAATGGTTTTCTGGAGGCGCTGGACTTCATGCTTGCGGACGAACGCGCGCGTCGGGTGTTGCTCAGCCGTCGCCATCGTGAGGTGGGCGTGGGTGTGAGCCGCGATGGGCAGCGCGCGTATTGGTCAGTTGTCGCCGGCGCTCAGCCCAACCTGTTGCCGATTTTTATCAACGACGACGACCCAGTGACAAACCGCCGGCAGGTTGCTGTTCAACTGACCCAGGAGGAGGTCTTCCCAGAGGGCACGCCGACAACCATCGGTCAGGTGACGGAGATACGATTGAGCGAGCAGCCTGACTTCGCCGACGCTGAGTGGCGCGCGTGGGAGCCGCTCGTGCCGTTCACCCTTTCGCCTGGTGCTGGCACAAAGACGGTGTTCGTCCAAATGCGCGACGCGCGCGGTGTCGTCACCCTCTCCGCCGACACGATTGACTACGACCCCTTACAGCCCATGTCTCCGCGTCCGACGCCAGTGCTGAGTGGGCTAGAAACGCCAGGCGAGCCTCCTCTGGTGCTGGACGAGACTTCTGAGCCATTGCCGACCCCTATGCCTGCGACCACGCCGGCACCTCCTACGCCCGTGCTGATGCCGACAGTGCCGCTGGTCGTGCCAGCCGTCACGCCAGCCGTGCCCAATCCGCAGATTACGCTAGTGCTCCCCACTGTGACGCCCATGCCGACTGCGCCCCCGCCAGTCAGCGCCTCTGCCAGCAACCTCCGCTGGGAGGATTGGCTGTTGCCCATCTTCTGCATAGTGCAGGGGGCGATCTTGGCGTTAGCGGTCAGCGCGTTTGTGCGCGCTCGTCCCGATCAACCCTGAAGCGGCGCAACCTCGGCGCTCTTCCCTCTCGTGACCTAGCCAGCAAAGCCTGCGGGTCAACTTGAAAGAGTCTTAGCAAGAAGCTCACACGGGCTTAAAACGCGCCAATAGCATTACCAGGCGGAGTGCACACGCGGCAAAAACGCTTGAAGGGAATTGCTTGCCAGCGTGTGCCATGTCTGCAATGACAGAAGCGCTTTTGGAGTTGAAGCACATGTTGAGGAAATTTGCCCCTCTCTACCGTTTATCTATTGCCACTGCGCTGATGTTTGCTGTCGGTTCGCTTGTTCCAGCGCAGGCGACATCGTTGGTGCGCGCGCCCGCAAGTGTCGCTGTGCGAGCGGCTGTGCCTGCGCGACCGCTGGTTTTGGCGCCGCTCGCACCGCTATCCAACGCGATTACAGAAGTGCGGATTGTGCCGCGCGCTTCGGGCGTGAAAGACACGCCGCAGGTGTTTATCGCGGAAGTGTCGCCCATCACCGCTACCACACCGATCACGTACGTCTGGAGCGCCACAGACCAGAGCGTCATCACGCAGACCGGCGGCATCACCAACGTGGTGGTCTTCACCTGGACGACCTCTGGCGAGAAGGTCATCACGGTGACAGCGGACAATGGACTATCCAGCGTGCAGGTGACGCGCACCCATATAGTGACGGATCACTTTGTGCTGAACATCCTGCACACCAACGACGTGCACGGTCGCGTGTTTCAATACACGAGCAACAACTTGTCCACGCCGTGCATCATCACGCCCACGCTGTCCAACTGCATCTCTGGCGCGCCGCGCCTGAGCACGCTGATTCAACAGAAGCGACAAACGGAAAACAACGTGCTCTTGCTGGACGCTGGCGATCAATTCCAGGGCACGCTTTTCTACAAGTTGTTCAAGTCTCACGTGATCACAACGGTGATGAACGCGCTGGGCTACGACGCCATGGCGATCGGCAACCACGAATTTGACGATGGTCAAGAGGAGCTGGCGGCGTTGTTTGACACTGCTGCCTTCCCCGTGCTCAGCGCCAACATCAACGCCAGCGCCAGCCCCACACTGGCGAACAAAATCAAGCCTTCTGTGGTGATCACGGTGAATGGCGAGCCGGTCGGCATTGTGGGGCTGACCACTCCCGATACGCAGTTCCTGGTCTCGCCGTCCAGCGTGCAGGGCGTGGTGTTCAGCAACACAACAACTGCGCTGCAGAATGCCGTGAACGATCTCGTCGCGCAAGGGATAGATCGCATCATCGCCTTGACACACGTTGGCTACGCAGATGACCTTGCGCTGGCGCAAGTGATCACGGGCGTGGACGTGATCGTCGGAGGTCACAGCCACACATTCCTGCATCCCAGCCACCCGACGACTGTGAACGGTGATACCTCTGCTGGTCCATATCCCACCGTTGTCACTGCTCCCGATGGTCATCCTGTGTTGGTGGTTCAGGCGTTCCAGTGGGCGCGCTACCTCGGCGATCTGAAAGTGACCTTCAGCCCCACAGGCACAGTGCTCGGTTGGAGCGGCGGACCGATCTTCGTGGGCAACGTAATCACGCCTGACCTGACCGTGCAAAACATCTTGACGCCCACATTCGTGACGCCCATCATCAGTTTGCTCAACACCTTCGTCGGCACCACCACAGTGGCGATGCCGCTGAACGTGAGTGGTGTGCTGACCTGCCGGCGCACAGAGTGCTTGTTGGGCAACCTGGTGACCGACGCGATGCTGTGGAAGGTGAACTCGCTCATCCCTGATCCTAACGATCACTTCCAAATTGCGATTCAGAACGGCGGCGGCTTGCGCGCGCCGATTGACGCAGGTCCCGTCAGCGTCGGCGAGGTGCTGGAGCTGTTGCCCTTCGGCAACACCATTGCCACGTTTGAGTTGACAGGCACGCACATCATCTCCTCGTTGGAGAGCGGCTTGAGCAACTTCGGCGTGAGCGGCGATGGCAGATTCCCCCAGGTGGCGGGACTGCGCTACAAGTTCGACCCTACACGCCCGCCTGGCTCGCGGCTGATCAGCGTGGAAGTACGACTGCCCGATAACACGTTTGCCCCGATCAGCCCCACTGTGCGTTATCGGGTGGTCTCCAACAACTTCATGCGCACAGGTGGCGATGGTTACACGCTCTTCCGCGATGCAGCGATCAATCCTTATGACTTCGGTCCGCAGCTTGAAGAGGCGGTGATCGAGTATCTTCAAGCGTTCTCACCGATCACGCCCACCTTCGAGAATCGCGTGCAGTGGGATCGCTTGTATGCTTATTCGGCGCGCAGCCTGCTGGCAGCGAACGGCATCAGCACGACCACCCTCACCATCGCTGCTTGGAACTTCTTCGGTGTGCCGCTGCAGGGGCAATCGGTGCAGATACTGCCCAGCGCCGGTGCGGTCTCTCCAGCCAGCGGCGCGATCAACAACGCGGCGCGTTTTGCGCTGACATCCACTGGTCCATCCACTTTGCCTGTCCTGACTGCGCCGCTTGACGCTGGCAACGCGACTGTGTTTGTGCAGATCGGCTCGCAGACGCTCAGCTTCCCCATCACGTACTACCAAGACGCGACGACGGTGAACTTCGCTAGCACTGCGCTCACGCAGAGCGCCGCGGTTGCGACAGCGGGTAGCGTGCTCACCTACGCATACACCGTGACAAATAGCGGTCCCGGCAACGCAACTGGGGTGGCGCTGGTCGTGCCTATCCCCGCTGGCACGCAGTATGTGTCTGGCAGTGTGTCCGGCGGCACGTACATCGGCAGCTTCAGCGCATTCTCAACACAAGCTCCGCAGGCAGTGGTGACCTGGCAGGGCAACATACCAGCAGGAGGTCAGCATGTGCTTAGCTTTGCTGTGCGACCAACGATTCTGCGCGGTGTGTTGACGAACACGCTGAGCGTTATGCTGAACGATGCAGTGATCTTCAGCGGGTCACAGAACACAGAGGTGGTGCCTGCGAGCGAGATTTATCTGCCCATTGTGAGGCGATAAACGACGCCACAACCCCTGTATCCCGCCACGCGGCGCCTCGCCCTGCGCTTAGGGCGGGGCGCCGTTTGCTGCTCAGATCTCGCTCAGCGCAGCCTCGAGCGCCGCCCAGGCTTCTGCCAGCGCGCTTTCTGCGCGTCGGTACGCCTCGCCAAGCTGCTGCAGTTGCGCAAAGTCGTTGCCCGCTTGCGACATGCGCTCTGCCAGCGTCGCCATCTCTTGCTCCAGCGACTCAATGTGTGCCTCGATCTCTGCAATGCGCGCTTCGCGTCGGCGCTGCGCGTTCTTTGAAAGCGGGCGCGTGGGCGTTTGTGACGTAGCAGCAGTCGGCGACGGGATGGCATTGGCTGAGCGCCCGGCGTTGTCAGTTGGCGCAGCGCGGGCGTCTTGCTGCTCGCGCCACTCGTCATAGCTGCCTTGAAAGATGTCAAAACGGGCTTCGCCCGCTTTGGATGACGAGAGCACCCAGAGCTGTGTGGCGAGCGCCGCGATCAGGTAGCGGTCATGGCTGACCAGGATCAGCGTGCCGTCGAAGTCCTGAAGCGCGCGGGTGAGCGCCTCCTGCGATGGGATGTCCAGATGGTTGGTGGGTTCATCCAGCAGCAGCACGTTTGCGCCCTGCAATGCCAGCTTCGCCAGCGCGAGCCGCCCGCGCTCGCCGCCGCTGAGGTCACTCACGCGCTTGAAGTGATCGTCACCGCTGAAGAGGAAGTGCCCCAGCCAGTGGCGCGCTTCGCTGAGCGCCAGCTCTGGCTTGGCGGTGAGCAGCTCGTCCAGCAACGTTCGGCTAGGGTCGAGCGTCTCATGTGCCTGTGCGAAGTAGCCCAGTCGCACGCCGCTGCCGAATTGCACCTTGCCGCTGAGCGCGGGCACTTCGCCGATCAGCGTTTTTAAGAATGTGGTCTTCCCGCTGCCGTTCTGTCCGATCAGCGCAACGCGCTCGCCGCGTTGGAGCGTCAGGTCGGGGACGTGAAACAGCGGCTTGGTGTAGCCCACAATCAGGTTGCGTGTTTGCAACACGAGATTGCCCCCGCGCTCGGCGCTGCGCAGTTGCAACGTGAGCGCGCGCTGTTGGGCGGGCTTCTCCAGCCGCTCCATGCGAGCGAGGCGCCGCAATCGCCCCTTTGCTTGAGCGGTGTTTTGCCCGGCGATGTTGCGGCGGATGAACTCCATCTCTTTTTGCAGCAAAGCCTGCTGCGCCTCGAAGCGCTCCAGGTCGTGTGCGTCGCGGGCTTCGCGCTGGGCGACGAACTCCGTGTAGCCGCCGCGATAACTATCCAGCCTGGTGCCGTCGCCCGTGCGGCGCAGCTCCCAGACCTGGTCGCACACCTCATCGAGAAAGTAGCGGTCGTGCGAGACCACGACCAGTGTGCCCTGCCAGTCTTGCAGATACGCCTCCAGCCATTCGATGCCCTCACGGTCAAGGTGGTTGGTCGGCTCATCGAGCAACAGCAGATCGGGCGAGAGCAACAAAAGCCGCGCCAGTCGCGCGCGAATGCGCTGCCCGCCGCTGAGCGCGCACAGTGGCTTGTGCCAGTCCTCGGCTGCGAAGCCCAGCCCGCTCAACACGCGCCGGATGCAGGCGTCCATCTCGTAGCCGCCGCGCAGTTCAAATTGATGTTGCAGATTGCCGTAGCGGCGAAGCAGTGCATCGAGCTGTGCTGTGTTGTGAGCAAGCTGCATCTGCTGCTCCAGCGCGTCGAGCTGCGCCTGTATCTCTTGCAGCGCGCGCAAGCTCAGCCGCGCTTCTTCCCAGAGGGTGCGATCTTCGGCGTCTTCTGCGTTTTGAGGCAAATAGCCTCGCGTCAAACCGCGCGCGACGTGGATGGCGCTGCCAGGATTCGGCGACTCCACGCCCGCCAGCAGCCGCAGCAGCGTGGTCTTGCCGCAGCCGTTCGGTCCCACCAGCGCGATTTTGTCGCCGCGGGCGATGCTGAAGTTCAAATTATTCAAGACATCCGCCGCGCCATACGATTTGCTGACGTTGACGCCGCGCACGAGAGCCATCGCGCTAAGATTGTATCCACTTCAGCCTGACGCCGACGAAATCTGCATGGGCTATCGAGCAAGGAGCAGCGATTTTTTTATAATCGTCGCCATGCGTCATCTAGGACGTTTGCTCCTCTCCGTTGCTTCACTGGTCGGACATCATCCTATGGGCTTGCAAGTTCTGTTGGGTTAAGTGTTGCCTCTCCATGCGCAGTGTGTGAGTTGGGTCGTGAAACGGTGGGGCGCTGTAAAGCAAAACAGATGGGGATGGCTGATCGCGCTGCTCCTGATCGCGCACACCTGGCTGATCGCCGCTCCTGTCTCTCGCGCGCAGACCGACCTGCCTGCGTCAGCTGATCACGTCGCGCGTGCTCAAGCGTTGCTGGAGCGCATGACTCCTCAGCAGCGCGTGGGTCAGCTCTTCGTGGTGCGCTTTCCAGGCACGGATGTCTCTCCCAGTTCTGCAATCGCAGAGCTAATCAAGGACTTTCACGTCGGCGGTGTGCAGCTCACTGCAGCGAACGGCAATTTCGCCACAAACAAAACGAGCACATCCCCAACGCCGACGTTGCAGATAGCGCAGCTCGTCCGCACCTTGCAGCGCTATGCCCTGTTCAAGTCAGCGGATGCGCCGCTCATGGACGGTGCTGTGCTGATAGAAAGCATAGTTGGCGTCCCGCTGCTGATCGTCGTCGAGCAGGACGCCAGCCACACATCGCGCGCCGAGCTGCGCGAGATCAACAGCGGTGTCACTGCGCTGCCGAGCCAGCTCGCGCTGGGGGCAACCTGGTCGCCAGTGTATGCCGAGCGCGTGGGCGAGATCATCGGCAGCGAGTACGCCAGCATGGGCATCAACGTCTTGATCGGTCCGCGACTGGACCTCAACTCAGGCATTCCTAGCGAGGGTGATCTGGGCACCCGCAGCTTCGGCGGCGATCCTTTCTGGGTGGGCAAAATGGGAGCCGCGTTTGTTAGCGGCGTGCACGAGGGCAGCGAACAGCGCGTGGCGGTGATCGCGCGCAGTTATCCTGGTCTGGGCGTTGCCGACCGCGATGTCAAAGAGACGATCCCTTTCGCGCAGCGCTCGCTGGAGCAATTGCGCCAGTTCGACTTGCAACCTTTCTTCGCCGTGATGCGCGACGCGCCTGGCGGAGAAAACGTGGACGGCGTGGTGATGACGCACATACGCTATCGCGGCTTGTATGGCAACTTCCGCACCAGCACGCGCCCCGTCAGCGTGGATCAAACAGCGCATCAAGCGCTGATGGCTTTTCCAGAGGTGATCTCCTGGCGCGAAAACGGTGGTTTAGTGTTCAGCGACGCGCTAGGCGCGCGCAGCTTGCGGCGGTTCTACGACCCGTTGGACATCACCTTCAACGGTCGGCGCATTGCCCAAGAGGCGTTTTTTGCTGGAAACGACGTGTTGATGCTCGGAAACTTCGGCTTGACGAATGACTGGCGCGAGCAACTGGCGAACATCAAAGATGTGCTGTCCTACTTTGTCTCGCGCTATCTGGATGACCCAGGCTTCGCCATGCGGGTGGATGAAGCCGCGCTGCGCGTTCTGGCGCTTAAAGTGCGTCTGTATGACGGAGATTTTGCTCGCGCATTGCAACCCTCGCCGACGCCGATCAATCAGGGCGACATGTCTGCCCAGAACATGCTGACGCTCATCGCCCGTGACAGCGCGACCGCACTCCTCCCCCTCAGCGTTGAGTTGCCTGCGCCAAGCAGCAGAGATTTCATCGTGTTCTTCACCGATGATCGCCTCGTGCAGGAGTGTCCCACTTGCGAGCCATACCCTGCCATACCTCCGCGCGCCCTGGAGGAAATCGCGCTGAATCTCTACGGTCCACGCGCTACTGGTTTGGTGAAGCCCGAGCAGCTCGCTTCCTACACGTTCAGCGACTTGAGCGCGTTTAACAAAGCGATGAGCCGCAACAGCAGCGCCGATCAGCCTCGCCTCACGCCCTCCGCTCCTGGCGAACCGTTGGAGTCCGACAGCGAAGGGCAGCGAGCGCTGCAAGTCGCCAGCGCCATCAATCAGGCAAGCTGGCTCGTCTTCGCCATGATTGATGTGGACCCGGCTGTGCCATCTTCGCTGGCGCTGCGCGACTTTCTGGCGAGCAGTGCGGATTCGTTGCAAGACAAGCGCGTGGTGGTGTTCGCCTTCGGCGCGCCGCACTACCTGGGGGCAACGGAGATCGGCAAGCTGACCGCGTACTTTGGCATGTACAGTCGCGCGCCCGCTCATCTAGACGCCGCCGTGCGCTTGCTGTTCGATGAACTGCCCCCGCTTGGCAGCTCGCCAGTTTCCATCTCGGCGTTGAACTACAACCTGCTCACCCAGACGGCGCCAGACCCGCGCCAGGTGATTCGGCTGGTGGTGTTAAGCACTGCTGATGCAGCTGGCACCCCAGAGCCGCCCACGCTCAAGATCGGAGATCGCCTCACGCTGCGCGCCGGACCGATCCTGGACGCCAACAGCCGCGTCGTGCCCGACGGCACGCAGGTGCAATTTGTGTTGGTGTATCCCGCCGAGCGAGTGGAGCAGCGCCTGCCCGCGATCTCCACTGTAGCTGGCTTTGCAGACGTCACGATCACGCTGGAGCGGCAGGGTCAGCTAGAAATTCGTGCGGAGGCAGAACCAGCGCTCACGTCAGACCGTGTCATTCTTGACATCTCCGATCAAGTCTCGATTGAGACAATTCGACCGACGCCTCAACCGACGCCCACTCTCACACCCTCCGCCACGCTAGGTGAGACCTCGCCTCAGGAGCCAACGCCGACCGTAGCGCCGCAAATGGCGAGCGTGTCAAACTCCCCGCTGCCGAGAGGCTTGGCGAATTTCGCCTACACGCTGCTGAGCCTGAGCGTCATCAGCCTGTTGTCGCTGTTAGCGCAGCGCCAACTGCGTGCGGTCGTGCGCGTGCGTTACGTGGCGCTCATCTGGATTGTGGGTTGGCTTGCTTACGTCGTGGCGACGCTGGCGGGCGTCAGCATTGTCTCGGAGCTGCCCTGGTCTGAGCCAGTCGCGCCAACCCTCGCGGCGACGGCAGCCGCGCTTATGACCAGCCTGTCGCTTTCGCTTTTCGCGCCTGTCAGAGGCAGCCGTTGAGGGTTTACGATCAACTCATGCTCCGCTGGTTGCAACGTTGGCTGGGCTTCAGTGGTCGCACAACAGGCGACGACGCCGCATTGATCTACCACCTGCGCTGTCGCAAGTGTGGCGAAGTGGTGCAGGTGCGCATCCACAAATACAACGACCTCAGCCTGGACGATGACGGCACACGCTTCTGCCACAAAACCGTCGTGGACAGCCGCTGCTACGCGCGCGTGCAGGTGACCCTGCGCTTCGATCACCACTACCGCGAGATCGCGCGCGAGGTGCAGGGTGGGGAGTTTGTGGATGCGCCCTAGCGGCGCTTAAACTGTTCCGCTTCGCTCAGGAGCTGCTCCGCGCTGCGTATGCCAGCGGCGCCGCTTGTGCCCAGCATTTGCATCAGCTCTTCCACGCGCCCGGCGTGGTCGAGCCGCTGCACGCGCGTGACAGTGCGATTCTCCTCTGACAGCTTGCTCACGCGAAAGTGAGCGTCGCCGAATGCGGCGAGCTGTGGCAGATGGGTGATGCACAGCACTTGATGGTTGCGCGCCAGCCGCCACAGCTTTTGTCCGACAGTCGTGCCGACGCGACCGCCGATCCCTTGGTCAATCTCGTCGAAGATGAGCGTCGGGGTGTTGTCCGCCAGCGCCAGCGTGGCTTTCAGAGCCAACATCAGGCGCGCTGTCTCGCCGCCCGACGCGATCTTCACCAGCGGCTTGAAGCCCTCCCCCGCGTTAGGGGCGATCAGGAACTCCACGTGGTCGCAGCCGGTGGCGTCGAGCGGTTGCTCGTGGATGTCCACCTTGAAGCGCGCGCCGCTCATGCGCAGATCTGTCAGCTCTTGCTCAACGCTGCTGGCGAGCGCTTCAGCAGCGTGCTTGCGTTGTGCGGAAAGCCGCCCCGCAAGCTGTTGGATTTGCCTGTTGAGCTGCTGCTCATGCGCGGAAAGTGCTTCCAGGTGTTCATCGGCACTCTCAAGCTGTTCCATTTCTTGGGCGGCTTGCTCCCCGAAGGCGATCACCGCCTCCACCGTCTCGCCATACTTGCGCTTCAGCCGCTTGAGCAGCTCCAGCCGTTCTTCCACCTGTTGCAAGCGGCGCGGGTTGAACTCGATGCTGTCGCGGTAATCGCGCAGCGCGCGCGCCACCTCCTCGATGGTGGTGTTGGCTTCAGCCAGCAGTTGGTGCAGGTCTGCAAACTGTCGGTCGAATCGTTCTAGCTGCGCCAGCGCGCGCATGGCAGCGGCGATCTGATCCAGCGCGGCGGGCGCGTTGCGCGCGGATTCGTATAGCGCGCCGTATGCCTCCGCGGTGAGCGCCGCTAGCGTCTCGGCGTTCGCCAGCCGTGTGTGTTCTTCCTGTAAAGCGGCTTCCTCGTCTGGCTTCAGCCGAGCAGCGCGGATCTCCTCCACCTGAAAGCGCAGCATGTCCAGCCGCCGAGCGCGTTCGCGGCTCTGATGTCGTATCGCCTCGATGCGCCGCTGGACGGCGCGCAGCTCAGCATACAAAGCGGCGACTTGCTCGCGCAGCTCCCACGTGTTGGCGAAGCGGTCAAGCAAGTTCACATGCTCGCGGGGGCGCAGCAGGGAGAGATGCTCGCTCTGACCATGAATGTCCACCAGCAGCTCGCCCACTTCGCGCAGCGCAGTCTGATTCACAGCGCGCCCATTGATACGCGCAACAGAGCGACCGTTCGCGCGCGCCTCGCGCCCCAGCGTGAGCGTGTCCTCGGCGTCTAGCTCGATGCCGTAGGCTTCCAGTTGTTGTGCGAGTGCGGGTCGCAGCGTCTCATCCACGCGGAAGACGCCCTCGATGATTGCAGCCGGTGCGCCGCTGCGCACCATGCCAGGGTCGGCGCGGTCGCCTAGCAGTAGCGCGATGCAATCCACAATGATGGACTTGCCTGCTCCTGTCTCGCCTGTGAGGACGTTCAAGCCGCTGGCAAACTCCAGCTCCAGCGTGTCAATGATCGCAAAATCTTGCACGCGCAGCTCGCACAGCATAGCTCTGGTTCACGCAGCGACGCAGACCTGATCCAGCGCGGTGGCAAAGATGCGCAGCGCTTCGTTTATCTGTTGTTCGTTCACCACTAGTGGGGGTATCCAGCGGATCACGTTCTCGTAGGGTCCGCAGGTGAGCAACAGCAGCTTCTGTGCCTCGCAGGCGCGCACGAGTTGCTGCACGATGGATTTATCGGGTTGCCCGTTGGCGTCCACGAACTCGGTAGCGACCATGCAGCCCAGCCCGCGCACATCGCCGATCACGGGGAAATCGCGCTGCAATTCGCGCAATCCGCGCATGAGCTGCGCCCCGCGCGCGGCGGCGTTTTGTGGCAACTGTTCATCCTTCATCACGCGGATCGTCTCCACCGCAGCCGCTGCGGACACGACATTCGGCGCGTAGGTGCCGCCGTGCGAGCCGGGCTTCCACTTCTCCATGATGGCGCGCGGCGCTGCCACGCAACTCAGCGGCATCCCCGACGCCAAACCTTTCGCCATCACCAGCACATCTGGCACCACGCCGAAGTGCTCCAGCGCAAAAAAGGCGCCCGTGCGACCGAAGCCGGTTTGCACCTCGTCGAAGATGAGCAGGATGCCGTGCTCGTCGCAGATCTCGCGTAGCCCGCGCAGGAAGGACGCTGGCGGCACGACGTAGCCGCCTTCGCCCAGCACCGGCTCGACGACAATCGCGGCGGTCTCCTGAGGGGCGCTCTGCGTTTTGAGCAAGAAGCGCAACTGGTCGAGCGCGTAGCCGCAGCAGCGATCACCGTCGCTGGGACAGGCAGCGCTCAACGCCGCCCGCTCGGCGGGCGTCATCGCGCGTTGCGCCACTGGGCAGTGATAGCAATTCGCATACGGCGCAACAAACACGCCGGCGGGCAGAGGCTGATACAGCAAGCGATAGCTGGTCTTGCTTTGTGTCATTGCCATCGTCAGGTGTGTGCGCCCGTGAAAAGACCCCTGAAAGGTGATGATGTTGGTGCGGCCGGTGGCTTGCTTCGCCAGCTTCACCGCCGCCTCTACAGCCTCAGCGCCGCTGTTGCTGAAGAAGAACGTGTCAATCGGCGCCGGGCAAATGCTCAGCAGCTCGTCGGTCAACTCCAGCACTTTGGGCGCAGTCACGGTGCCGATCTGACCGTGAATGAGTCGCTGCGCCTGCTCCTGAATGGCGCGCACCACGCGCGGGTGGGTGTGTCCTGTGTTGGTCACGCCGATGCCACTGGTGAAGTCCATGAAGCGGTTCCCGTCGCGGTCGTAGAGGTAAATGCCCTCGCCGCGCTCCACCTCGATGTGGAACGCGCGCGCCCAGACGGGTGAGAGATGCTCTTTCGCCATAGGCGAATAGTGTAACTGCGCTCTGGTCAGTCCATCACGCCGAATCGTCGCCGCGCCAACAGGCGTAACGTCCGCACGATGGTTTTGAGGAAGGGCATCTTGGTCGCACCTGGTTTGCGGTCGTAGCGCAAGATCATCGGCACTTCGTTCACCACCGCGCCGACGTGATGCAGCTTGATCAGCAGGTCCACCATGCAGGCGAAGCCGCGCTCGGCGAAAAGCTGATCGCCAAAGCGCGCAAAAGCGGCGCGCAGCGTGCTGACGCGGTAGGCGCGATAGCCGCAGGAGTAATCCCGCGCGCCTGGAACGGGGTAAACCACGCGGAACAGCACACTGAGCGTGTTGCTGAACAGCTGGCGATACCACGGGATGCCCACCATGCGCGCGCCGGGCTGATAGCGCGAGGCGATCACCAGGTCGCTGCCCTCTTCCACCAATTGCGCCATGCGGCGGATCAGGGCGGGAATGTGGGTGTCGTCGGAGTCCATCGTGATGATCACGTCGTCGTCCGACTGCGCGCGCGCCAGCGCAGCCATCAAGCCGGTCTTGATCGCCTCGCCGAGTCCGCGGTTGCTGGGGTGCTGGATGAGTTCGACGTGCAGGACATCCCCGCGCGCGACGGCGATCTCGCGCGCCTGGTTAGCGGTGTCGTCTGTGCTGCCGTCGTCCACCACAATCACATGGAGCGGCTGATGGGCGAAGTGAACGGCGGATGTGTCGGCGATGCGGTGCAGCAAGCGTGGCAGCGCCTCCGCTTCGTTATATGCAGGCAGCACGACGTAAATCACGGTTGACACTCGCTTTCAAAAATGAGGGGCTGGCGTGCATTGTATCGCTGCTGAAGTGCTGCGCGTGCAACGAAAAGACCGCCGCGGGGTGGGGCGCGGCGGTTGGAGTCGGCTCGGTTCGGCTGCGGGCAGCGTCAATCGCGCAAGAAATCGCGCAGGCGACGCACATGGGCTGGCAGGCGCAACCGGCTGAGCGCCTGGGCTTCAATTTGACGCACGCGCTCGCGGGTGATGTCCAGCTTGCGCCCCACCTCCTCCAGCGTGTAGGTCTCGCCGTCGAGCAGCCCATAGCGCAACTGGAGGATGCGCACCTCGCGCGGCGGCAAGGTGTTCAAAATCTCCATGAGCTGCTCGCGCAGCAGTTGGTTCGTCACCATCTCTGCAGGCGCGGGGCTGTCCTCGTCGGGGATGAAGTCGCCCAACACGCTCTCCTCCTCGTCGTCGGTGGGCGTCTCCAGGCTGATCGGTCGGCGGGCGACCTGGATCATCTGCTCTGCTTTGCTCACGGTGACGTTGAGCGCCTCTGCCAATTCAGCGACGGTCGGGTCGCGCCCCAGCTCTTGGGTGAGTTGATGGCTGGCGCGAAGCAGGCGGTTGATCTGGTCGCCCATGTGCACGGGCACGCGGATGGTGCGACCCTGATCGGCGATAGCGCGCGTCACTGCCTGGCGGATCCACCAGGTGGCGTAAGTGCTGAACTTGTGCCCTCGTCGCCAGTCAAACTTCTTGGCGGCGCGGATCAAGCCGATGTTGCCTTCCTGAATCAAATCCAGGAACGGCACGCCGCGCCCGATGTACTTCTTGGCGACGCTGATCACCAGGCGCGAGTTTGCGCTGATCAGGTGCTCTCGCGCGGCTTGTCCGTCCTCGACCAGGCGCTCCAGCAGCTCTTTTTCCTCCTCGGTCAGGTCGGGTGTGACTTGCAGCATCTCCCGCGCCTCGCGCCCGCGCTCAATGCGCTGCGCCAGGTCCACCTCCTGCGGGGCGGTGAGCAGCGGCACACGCCCGATCTCCTTGAGGTAGAGACCGACTGTGTCATCTGCTTCAATCGCCTCGAGCAAACCCTGGCTGTTGCGCTCGTTGAATTCGTCCTCTTCTTCCTCGTCGTCGCTGAGCAGGTCGGTCGCTTCGTCCTCGTTTGAGACAATCTGAATGCCGGCATCGGAGAGGGTGTTGAGCAGCTCTTCGAGCTGCTCCATGTTCTGCTCGGCGTTCGGGAAGAGGTTGAGGATGTCCTCGTAGGTGACGTATCCCTTCTCGCGGCCCAGGTTGATCAGTTGCTCCTCGCTGCTCAGCTCCTCGATGGCGATCTCCTCGATGGATGGCGTGGAGGGCAGTCGCCGCTGCACGGATGTCTCCGTGGGCTGAGCGAGGGAGGTTGTCTCGGTCGTAGCCTGCGAGATGGTCTGCTCGGCAGGCGCAACCTTCTGCCGCGGCGACACGGCGGCAGGTTTGCGCGTGCGCTTGGTCTGAGTAGAAGCTCCCGACTTCTTTTTAGCCATACACCCTGACTCCTGTAGAATGAACTGAAAGCGCAACCGCGTCACACCTCAACGGTGTCTGGGCGAACACGTGCGACGGGCAATCCACGGATGCCGAGACACTGCCAACGTTGCGTACGCCTCTAAGAGTAATGATAGGGAAGAGCCTGGCATTTGTCAATAGCCAAATGGCAATTTTATCATCCGACCTTCTCGTATCGCACCCGATCTGAGGGCGAATTACACCTCTGTTTAAGAGTTGTATTAGCTTTGGTTAATTCCAGGTGACGCAGTACCAGGTGAAATGCTGCTCCGTCTCGCGCGGTTGGTCCAGCGCGGCGGCGTGCTCGCGCGCGAGCTGGTCGAGCACCTCGTCTACCAGCGCGTCGGGAAGTCGCCAGGTCAAGGAGAACACGCGATCTCTCAACTGTTGAAGCTCCTGGCGGAGGGTGCGCTGGGTGCGCCAGGGCGGGGTGTGTCGCGTCTCGATCTGCGCCCCGCTGGCGCGCAGGTACGGCAGCACCATCTGCTCCACGAAACGTCGGCTGCGCGCTTGTGGCAAGGGGTGGCGCGCGCTGACCAGCGCCAGGAATTGGTCGCGGAGTTGCTCGGCTGCGGAGGCATTCACTGGTTGGGTGCTGCCGATCAGCATACGTCCATCGGGTCTCAACACACGGCGCACTTCTGAGAGCACCTGCTGCCAATCGCCCACCAGATGCAACACATGCACGAGGATCGCTGCCTCGAAGCGCTGATCGGCGAATGGGAGATGATGCGCGTCTGCCTGTGCCAGTGCTATGTCTGCGCCAGATTCGCGCAGGCGCGCCATCATTGCCCATGAAAGGTCCACGCCAGTGATGCGCGCGCCGTGTTCGTGCAGCAGCCTGGCGATGCGCCCCGTGCCGATGCCGATTTCAATCAGCCTGCTTCGCTTGTCCAACAGGTCCGTCGCAAGGCGCGCAACTGCTGCGCGCACGTGGTCGGGCAGCGCGCGCGTCTGGTCGTAGAAGGGCGCTGCGCGGTCAAAACACACAGAGTCGTGAGCGCTTATCACATGTGTGAGAGTAGCACTGCTTTTGATTTGTGTTGTCGCTTTCTCAGCTTGTTTGCCAGGTGAAGGCGCGCGCCGCGCAAGCGGCGTTTGTTTACAATGCCAGCTAGGCTGGGTGGCAAAGATGACGCCTTTTCAACCAGAGCAGTTGGGCTTCGTGCGAGTCGCTGTCGTGTCGCCCGCGTTGCGGGTGGCGGACGTGGCGTTTAACGCGGCTGTCATGCGCGACGCGCTGCGTCAGGCGCGCGCACAGGGATGCGCGCTGGCGCTCTTTCCAGAGCTGAGTTTGACAGGCTACACCTGCGGCGACTTGTTTCGCCAGTCGGCGCTGCTCGATGCCGCGCGCGATGCGCTGCTGGCGCTGGCTGGCGCAGCAGCCGAGATGGACATCGTGGCGGTGGTTGGATTGCCGATCGCGCTGGATGGGCGCTTGTTCAACTGCGCTGCGCTGCTCGCCGATGGCGCGGTGAGAGGTGTTGTGCCCAAGACGTACCTGCCCAATTACGGCGAGTTTTACGAACAACGCCACTTCACCGCCGCCCCACACGCCACCGCTCGCACAGTGCGCATCGGCGAACGTGACGTGCCGTTCGGCGCTGATTTGATCTTCGTGAGCCAGGACGACGCACAGGCGTGCGCGATCGGCATTGAAATCTGCGAGGACTTATGGAGCGTGGAGCCGCCCAGCGGTCGCCTGGCGCGCGCTGGCGCCACCCTCTTGCTGAACCCCTCCGCCAGCCCCGCCCAACTTGGCAAAGCGGCATATCGCCGCGAGCTGGTGCGCCAGCAATCGGCGCGCTGTCTGGCAGCATACCTCTACGCTGGCAGCAGCGCGGGCGAGAGCAGCAGCGATTTGGTCTTCGACGGCCACTCGTTAATTTGCGAGAACGGTCGCTTGCTGGCGGAGAGCGAGCGGTTCCGATTTGATACTCAGCTTATCCTCGCCGATGTGGATTTGATGCGTCTGAGCCACGAGCGCCGCTTAAACACGACGTTCGGCGATGCAGGGCAGATGATCGAGGTGCGGCGTGTGCCCTTCCGCCTGCCGCGCTCGCAGTTCGTCGGTGGGCTGCGCGCGCCAGTGAGCCGCGCGCCGTTCGTCCCCGCGGATCGCGCTGAGCGCGCGGCGCACTGTCGTGACATCTTCGACATTCAAAGCACCGGCTTGGCGCGCCGATTGCTACACACTCACCTGCGCAAGGTGACGATAGGCGTCAGCGGCGGCTTGGACTCGACGCTGGCGTTGCTGGTCGCGGCGCGCGCCTTTGACGCGCTGCAGTTGCCGCGCGACGGCATCATTGCGATCACCATGCCCGGCTTCGGCACAACTGACCGCACCCATCGCAACGCGCACCAACTGATGCGCGTGCTGGGCGTGACTGCGCGCGACATCCCCATCCGCGATGCGGTGATGCAGCACTTTGCCGACATCAACCACGACCCCAACCAGCACGATGTGACCTACGAAAATGCGCAGGCGCGTGAGCGCACCCAGATTCTGATGGATGTGGCAAATCAGGTGAACGGGCTGGTGGTCGGCACGGGCGACCTGAGCGAGCTGGCGCTGGGATGGGCGACGTTCAACGGCGACCACATGAGCATGTATCACGTCAACGCTGGCGTGCCGAAGACGCTGGTGCGCTACCTAATCGAGTGGTGCGCCGACGAGATTTTCCACGGCGAGGCATCCGCGGTGTTGCGCGACATCCTGGACACGCCCATCACGCCAGAGCTGTTGCCGTTGAAGAACGGCACGTTGCAACAGAAAACCGAAGAGACCATCGGACCGTATCTGCTGCACGACTTTTTCCTCTACTACCACATGCGCTATGGCTTCCCACCCGCGAAGGTCTTTTTCCTCGCGCAAATCGCCTTCGAGGGGCTGTATGACGCCGCGACGATCCTGAAATGGCTGGACGTGTTCTACGCGCGATTCTTCTCGCAGCAGTTTAAGCGCAACGCCATGCCCGACGGGCCGAAAGTCGGCTCGGTGGCGCTTTCGCCGCGCGGCGATTGGCGCATGCCCAGCGATGCCCAGGCGACGCTTTGGCGCGCGCAGGTGGCTGCGCTGGCAGAGCAGCTCGGCGTGATAATAGCCACATGAAGCTGGGCATTGCGGGTCAACTCCCCCAACTCGACACGCCCCGATCCGTGCTGTTGCCCTCAGACTGGCGCGCGATACAGGTTGAGGACTGCTTGAAGGTGCGACGTGCGGGCTTTCGCGGCGCGTCGCTGTTCATCAATCGCCCTCTCGAGGCGACCCCCGAAGACGTGCAGCGCGTCAAGGCGTGCTTCGACGCCGCTGAACTGGAGATCGCGCAGTTGAACGGCTGGTACGAGACGCTGTGCAACTTTGACGCAGATCGCCGACGCAGCGGCATCGCCGGCATGGTGGCGCTGGTGCGCATCGGCGCGCAGGTGAGCGCGCCCAGCGTGTACGTGCGACCCGGCGGGCACAACCCGAACGGTCACTGGTTCGCCCATCCCGAAAATCACTCGCCGCGCACGTTCGACCTGATCGTGGACAGCCTGCGCCAGGTGATGCGCGTGGCTGAGACAGAGGGCGTGCCTGTGGCGGTGGAGGGGCATGTGCTCTCCGCGCTGGACACGCCCCAGCGCGTGCGCGACCTGCTCGACGCGGTCGGTTCGCCGATGCTGAAGTTCAACTTCGACCCGGTCAACTTCATCGGCACAGTGCAAGACGCGCATCACACCACGCGCGTCGTTGATGCGCTGGCTGCGCTCATGGAGCGCGAGATCATCGTGGCGCACGCCAAAGATTGCCGCATTGCCGATGCGCTCGTGCTGCACATCGAAGAGGTCGTCCCCGGCACGGGCACGCTGGACTACGCCGCGTTCATGCGCCACTTCCAGCGGCTATGCCCCGACGGCTACTTCATCATCGAGCACTTGCCCGACGAATTGGTGGAACAGGCGCAGCGCAATGTGGTGGCGCTGGCCCAGCAATATGACATTCCGCTGGAGACGTGAGCGATGGAACAGGCGTTGCTGAGCTATCTGAACGGCCAGATGCCACAGATGCTGGCGCTGCTGGAGCGCATCGTTGCGCTGGAATCGTTCAGCGCAGATAAAACGGCTGTAGATCGGCTGTGCCAGTTTCTAGCACAGACGCTTCGAGAAGCCGGCGCGGAGGTGACGGTTTTCCCACAACAAGAGACTGGCGACCACATGCTGGGAGTGTGGAACAGGGGAGCTGGCTCGCCGATGACGATGGTGCTGCACCACGACACCGTTCACCCGGTCGGCAGCTTCGCCGCGCGCTTCCGAGTGGAAGGTGAGCGCATGTATGGTCCTGGCATCTTCGACATGAAAGCCAGCCACGTGATCGCGCTGTATGCCGTGCGCGCCCTTCAGGCGCTGCACCAACTACCGCAGCGCGAAATTCGCTTTCTCTCCACCAGCGACGAGGAGATCGGCAGCCACACCTCGCGCGAGCTGATCATGAATCTGGCGCGCGATTCGGCGCTGGTGATGGTGATGGAGCCTGCGCTGGCGGACGGCAGGCTGAAGTCCTCGCGGCGCGCTGTGGGCGATTTCGCCGTGATCGCGCGCGGGCGCGCCTCGCACGCTGGCGGCGGCCACGAGCGCGGCATCAACGCGATTCAGGAGATGGCGCACCAAATCCTGCGCATCCAATCGCTCACCGACTACACGCGCGGCGTAGCGACGACGGTCAGCGAGATTCGCGGCGGCGTTGCCCGCAACGTGGTGCCCGACTATTGCGAGATTCACGTGGACGCGCGCGCTAACCGCACGGAGGACGCCGAGCAGCTTGCGCACACCATCTTGCATTTGCAGCCCGTGCTGCCAGGCGCCACGCTGGAGGTGCGCGGCGGCTTCGATCGCCCAGCGATGGAGTGCAACGCGGAACGGCTGCGCATCTTCGAGCGCTTGAAAGCTATCGCCGCGCCGATCCTGGACTTGCAGCATGGTCCCAGCGGCGCGGGCAGCGACGCTGCTTTCGCCGCGCCACTTGCGCCGACGATGGACGGCTTGGGGGCGGTAGGCGATGGGCTGCACGCGGTGGACGAGCACATCCTCATCCCCAGCCTGGTGGAGCGCGCGGCGATGAACGCGCTCTTCCTGTTGCGTTGGTGAGCCTGTGCGGCTCAGTGGCTTTCGCGGATCAGACGAATTGCCTGGCGCACGTGTGGGTCCGCCTCCAGTGGGTAGTGCCACCAGGCGGACGAGAGCACCACATCGGGCTGCACACCGATGTTCTCGATGGGCTTGTCTTCGGGCGAACGATAATGCCCCACAGCCAGCCACAGCAGCGAGCCATCTGCCAGCCGAAAGTCGCGCACCATCTCGACGTTGCCAGCGGTGGGGGTGCCCACCAGACGGGCGCGTCCATGTAACTGCATCATCAATGCGAACAGCTCGCCCGCGCTCTGCGTGGTCTCGCTGACTAACACGACGACGGGCAAGTCGTTGAGCTTGGGCAGGGTTTTGCTGATTGGGATGGTGTAGTGAATGGTGCGGTTGCCGCGCAACTGGTAGCTGCCCGCGCTGCCGCCCGAGATGAACAGCCCCAGCGCCTCCAGCATTTGACCGATCACGCCGCCCTCGTTCGCGCGCACGTCCACAATCACGCCGCGCAAGTGGTGCTTGTTGTGCATGTGCTGCAAGGCGTCGCGGACGTGCAGCGCGGTCGAGAAGGACATGAAGTCGTAAATTGCAAGGTAGCCGATGTCGTCTTCGAGTATCTGTGCGTGCACGGGAGATGGCAGCCGCCCAGCGTCAAACGCCTCTCGTTCGATCAACACGGTGCGCGTGACGCCGCCAGGCGCACGCACTGTGAGTTCCAGGTTGCCCTCGCCGCCGAAGAGCAGCCGCGACGCAGATACGCCGCTGCCCAGCACAACGCCGTTCGCTGCAATGATGCAATCGCCAGGGCGCACTGCCTGCGCGGTGGCGCTGTTGGGGATGGTTTGCAGCACCAGCACGCAGTGATCGGGCATTCGACGCAAATTCGCGGCAGGACCGAACACCCGAGGCCCGATGCTGCCCACACTTTGGCTTTGCACGGCGCGCGCCTGACGCGGCGGCAAAAAGGCGGAGTGGTCGTCGCTGAGCGCGCTCACCATCTCACGCATGACGGCGTAAAACGCCTCTGCGGTGGTGGCTGACTGCACCTGTTCTTCGAAGCGCTGCCTGTGCGGAGCCAGGATGCGCTGACGGGCTTCGGGGTCAACGTAGTGATCCTGAATGATCGCCCAGGTCTGCTCGAACACCCGCTGCGCCAGGTCGGGGCGAAATGTGGGCGTGTCCCCGAAGTGCTGCGCGCAGATAGGGCGCGCGTAGAGGGCAACGCACGCAGCCAGACACACGGCGATCAGGCTTCGTCGGCAGCAGTTGTGTTGGCTCACAGTGGACGGGCGGTGAAGAGCGAGAGGAACAGAATGGTGGTGGCGATGAACACTGCGTTGCGGCGCCCATCGAGGGTCGTGAGGTCGTTTAACGGCTGGGGATGTTGCGCGCCGCTGAACAGCGCAAAGATCAGCCAGATCAGCCACACACTCGACACGGTCAGCCCCAGCACCAGCAACACACCCATCGTAACGTAGCCCAGCAGCGTAGACCAGCGCTTGCCCAGCGCTGCGTAGGCGATGTGCCCGCCGTCCAACTGACCAATCGGCAGCAAGTTGATGGCTGTGACAACCAGCCCAAACCGCGCGGCGAGCAGCACAGGATTCAGCAAAATGCCGTAGTCCAACGCCTCTGGACGGAAGAGCGCGATCAGCGCGATCATCAACCACGAGCGATTGCCAGGGGCAGGATTCTGCGATAACTCGCTTTGCAACAGCCCCACCACGAAAAGCGGCACTGCCACCACCAGCCCCGCCAGCGGTCCGCCGATGCCCACGTCGAATAGCGCGCGCCTGTTCTCCACTGCGCCGCGCATCTGGATGAACGCTCCCAGCGTGCCCAGCGTGCCCGGCAGCGGGACGGGAATGAAGTACGGCAGGCTGACTGGCAGCCTGTGCCGGCGCGCCTGGATGTAATGCCCCAGCTCATGGACGCCCAAGATGGACAGCAGCGTGAGCGAGAACGGCACGCCATTCGCCAGAATGGTGGGCAGATCTGGCTGAAGGTCGCCGCTGATCGCCGTGGCGAATAACCCACCGAAGACGATGGTCGAAAAGATGGTGGCGAGTAGCAGCACAACATGCACAAGCGGGCGCTGTTGCAGCCTGCTCTCCAGGCTGCCCTTCACCGCCACCACCATGTCGCGGTGTGTGCCCTCCTCCTCGCGCAGCAGTGGCACATAGCCCAGCTCGCCGAAGCGCTGCTTGAGTCGGGCGAACGCTTCCTCCGCGTTGATGCGCAGCCTGCCGACGAAGGTCAGCACTGCGCCGACGTTTTGCGTGTCGGCTTCTTCGATGCTTAAGACCTCAGAAGCGTAGGCGCGCAGGATCAGCGCCTCGTTGCGGGTGCTGATAGGCGTGTCCGCAAGTTCGGGCAGGTTGTCCATGTTGGCATTGAGTCTACTGCAATCACGTATGCTCGATCCGTGACTTTTCGGATCAGATGCTGTGATGGTCACTGCACAGCCGATCCAGCAAGGCACGCTCTTCGTCGGCGGAGCGCACTGTGCCGTCCAGCCAGGCGTCGCGCAGGCGCTGCAAGATGCGACCGTACTGCGGTCCTGGAGGCAGCCCGCGCGCCTGCAAGTCCCTGCCGTTGGTGAAGGGGTGTGTCTTGCGCCAGACGTGCCATTCGCGCCAGAACGCCTCGCGCTTGTGCGGGTGAGACTCCATCAGCCAGGCGAGGAACAGCGCCAGCCCGCTGAACTCGCGCAGGAGCGCAGATTGCCGGCTGGGCGGTGTGTCAAATTGTGCTGCGCTCATCGTGCTGAGCACGCCGAGCGCCACCAGCGCATCGCGCAAGGTGTGCGTGAAAGGAATCCACTCCACCCAGCGGCTGATGCTGAGCTGCCCCACGTTCCAGCATAAGACAGCCCATCCCACCGCGCACACGATCTCTACCCCAGCCAGCGGCGGCTCGTTCAATGCCCACGCGCCGTTGTGCAGCCGTTCGCGCGCGTCTTTGAACCGCTGGCGGATGTGCGATTCCTCTGGCACGGGAATGCCCAATGCACGAAAGACCCCCCAGCGCCTCAGCAGGATGAGCGCCTCGTCTGGATGGCGATCCATGAAGATCAGCTCCAGGTCGTACTTCATGCGCTCGCCGCTCAGCGCGCGCAAATGTGGCAATCCGCTAGAAATGAGCGACTCGGTGTCGGCGGTGAGTTGAAAGCCCAGGCGAGTCGCGTAGCGGGCGCCGCGCAAGATGCGCGTGGGGTCGTCCACGAAGCTGCGCGCGTGCAAGACGCGAAGCTGGCGCGCGCGCAGGTCGTCCTGTCCGTTCAGGGGGTCGAGCAGCGCGCCGTCGCGCAGTCGCAGCGCGATGGCGTTCACCGTGTAATCGCGCCGATGCAGGTCGGTGAGGATGTCGCAGGGTGTCACTTCTGGCAGCGCGGCTGGGCGTGGGTAATGCTCGCGCCGCGCCATCACCACGTCCACCGCCTGGTTGAGATGATGCCAGGTGGCGGAGCCGAACTTGGGGTAGGTGGTCACGCTGCCGCCGTAGGTTGCCGCCAGCGCCTGGGCGAAGGCGGGGGCGTCGTCCTCGACGACGAAGTCCAGGTCATCAATGTGCGTCTCGCCCAGCAGCCAATCGCGCACCGCGCCGCCGACGAGGTATGCCTCGCGGTTGCGCGCGAGGGCGGTCTCGCGTATCCAGCGATAGATGTCGGCTTGTGCGGGGGTGAGGCTGGCGAGGAGATCGGGCATGGGATGACGAGAGGGCGGTGCTCAGGGCGCCGGAGTGGGTCGGATGATCGCCCCGGCGGGCGGTGTGAAGCCTTCGCCGTAGTGGAACACGTTTTGCCAGGGCACATACCGGCTGACCACGCGCTCATCAATCAGCATTTGACCGTCGCGGATCACTTTTCGGGTGAATGAGGCAGTTGCCCCGTCCACAGCAAACTCCACCTGCTTCACCTTGCCGGGTGGCACCTTCTTCTCAGGGTCAGGCTCGTACACGTCGGGACCGTGCGGCACGATGTCCGTGAGCGTGGATGGGCTGATGATCACCTGGCGGTTATCTGGCGTGCCGTAGAAGCGGAAGGTGAGCGTTGCCTGGCTTTGATTGAACTGGGTCTCGATCAGCAGGTAGGCGGCGGTGTCGTTGCGGAACTTGAGGTCCGCCCAGGGGGTGAACACGGCAGCGTCAAAGCCCGGTCCCATGCCGCGCTCGTAGTAGCTCACCCGATAGCCGTGGGGGTAACGTTCCAAGATCGGGAAACCTGCGCGCAGCGCTGCCTGATACGCAGTTGTGGACACCTGGCACACGCCCCCGCCGATGCCTTTGACCGTCCGATCTCCGACAATAATCAATCCCTCCGTGAAGCCAGAAGCCTCTGTCACGTCGCCGAGAAACTCGTTGAACGAGAAGACGCCGCCCGGCGGCACGAGCACGCCGTGGAAGCGCTCGGCTGCAACGCGGATGTTCGTGAGCCGTGCCGCGCTGGAGCCGCGAAAGTAGGTGGTGGCTTGGGTGATCAACGCGGTGATGCCCAGCTCCTGGGCGGTTGCCTGCGCGGTGACGGGCGGGTTGACCCGGTTCACCACCACAGTCGCCACGCGCTGATCGGGGCTGCGTATCGCTGCCTCGAGCGCGTCTAGTGTTGCTTCCACGTCCACGCTGCGACCTTCGCGGTGTGGCGCGAGCAGCACGAGCTGCCGGGTGTTCGGGTTGAATGTGAAGCGCGCGTTTTGGCTGGCTTGTTCGATGGTGCGCGTGAAGGGCAAAATCAGCGGGCGGAGTTGCTCGCGCAACACGCGCACGCTGACCTGCGCGCGGTTGCTATCGCTGGTCTGCTCGATGGCGATGAAGTTGGAGAGGTCGGCGGCGCGAATGCGAAAAGCCTCGACTGGCGCCTGCGGGGCGCCCTTCTCGTCCCAGCGCGGCAGCATCAAGATGACGTCGTCCTTCAGCATGGCGCGCAATGCTTGTTCGGCGTCCTCGACGCTGGGGAGGGTGGGGTTGAGCAAACGGTACGGCAGCGCCAGGTCTGCGGGCTGACCGCGCAGCAGCGCATCGCGCACAATTTGCACGGATGCCTCCTCGTCCAAGTCAAGCCCTACTTGTGCGGCGCGCGTCTGCACTTGTCCGTTCACGATTGCGATCTGCGCGTCCACGACGGGCTGTTCCACTTGCTCGGCGATTTGCTGCACGACCCGGCGGATCGCGTTTTCGTCCAGCAGCACCACGGGGGCGATCTCCGCGCCGCGCCACCAGAGTTCCACGCGCGCGCGCACCTGCGCGAGCAGGTCGCCTTCACGCCCTATCTGCAGCGCTAGGCGCGTGCTCTCTGCTGGGTCGAGGCTGGCGCCGAGATCGGATGGGCGATAGGTGAAGACGCGCTCACCCACACGCAGCTTGATGGAGGGCGAAAGGTAGAACTGCTTGTGCGATTGGGCGACGAAGAAAATCTCTTCTGGGTACATGCCGCCGAGGTCGGTGCCGCGCATGTGCACGCCAGGAAAGGCTCGCCCGATGTGCGCAAAGTGGTAGTACAGCAACACGCCCATTGCGCACAACGCGCCCACCAGCGCAGTGGACAACAGCACGTTGAGCGGACGGAAGATCGCTCTGAGCATGGTTCATTCGCCTCCTGTGCGCTGGCGAATGCGCGCCCATTCATCTTTCAGCGACACAGCGCGGTTGAACACCAGCCGCTGCGCGTCGGAATCTGGGTCAACCACAAAGTAGCCCAGCCGCTCAAATTGATAGTGAGCGCCCACCGCTGCGCCGCGCACGGATGGCTCGACGTACGCCTGAAGCACTTGCAGCGAGTGTGGGTTGATCACGTCGAGGAAGGTTTTACCTTCGGGCAGGTTGTCGGGGTTGGGCACAGTGAACAGGTGATCGTACAAGCGCACCTCGCAAGGCAGGGCGTGCGTGGCATTCACCCAGTGGATGGTGGCTTTGACCTTGCGACCGTCGGGGGCGTTGCCGCCGCGCGTTGCGGGGTCGTAGGTGCAACGCAGCAGGGTGATGTTGCCGTCCGCATCTTTCACCACCTCCTCGCACTTCAAGAAGTAGCCATAGCGTAGCCGCACCTCGCGCCCTGGTGCGAGGCGGTAGAACTTGGGGTGCGGCTGCTCCATGAAGTCGTCCTGTTCGATGTATAGCTCGCGGCTGAACGGCACGTGGCGCGTGCCAGCGGAGGGGTCTTCTGGGTTGTTGATCGCCTCAAGCCACTCGACTTGATCGGGCGGGTAGTTTTCAATGATGACCTTGATCGGGCGCAACACTGCCATCACGCGCGGCGCGGTTTTGTTCAGCTCCTCGCGCAGGCTGTGTTCCAGCATGGCGATGTCCACGATGCTGTCAGCTTTGGCGACGCCGATGCTGGCGCAAAAGTTGCGGATGGCGCTGGGGGTGTAGCCGCGTCGGCGCAGACCGCGCAGGGTGGGCAGGCGCGGGTCGTCCCAGCCGCGCACAAACCCGCCTTCCACCAGTTGGAGCAGCTTGCGCTTGCTCATCACCGTATAGGTGAGGTTGAGCCGCGCAAACTCGATCTGGCGCGAGGGGAAAATCTCCAGCTCGCGGATGAACCATTCGTAGAGCGGGCGATGGATCTCGTATTCCAACGAGCAAAGCGAGTGGGTGATGCCCTCGATGCTGTCGCTCTGACCGTGCGCGAAGTCGTAGAGCGGATAAATGCACCACTGCCTGCCGGTGCGGTGGTGCTCGGCGTAAAGGATGCGATACATCACCGGATCGCGCATGACCAGGTTGGGCGACGCCATGTCAATCTTGGCGCGCAGCGTGCGGCTGCCTTCGGGGAACTCACCGGCGCGCATACGCTGGAAGAGGTCGAGGTTCTCCTCCACGCTGCGGTTGCGCCACGGGCTTTCGCGCCCTGGCTCGGTCAACGTGCCGCGATACTCGCGAATTTGCTCCGGCGAGAGATCGCACACGTACGCCTTGCCCTTCTTAATGAGCTTGATGGCGTACTGGTAGAGCGTCTCGAAGTAATCTGAGGCGTAGCACAGTTTATCCCATCGGAAGCCCAGCCACTGCACGTCTTCGATGATGGCGTCCACGTATTCCTGCTCTTCTTTCACAGGGTTGGTGTCGTCGAAGCGCAGGTTGCACGTGCCGCCGAACTCTTCGGCGATGCCAAAGTCAATGGTCATGGCTTTGGCGTGCCCGATGTGCAGATAGCCGTTTGGCTCTGGTGGGAAGCGGGTGCGCACGTAGGTGTAGCGCCCCGTCGCCAGGTCCTCGCGCACTGCGGCGCGGATGAAGTCGGACGTGGTGGATGGCTTCGCAGTAACTTCTTCGGTCGTCACGTGTCGAAGTTTACAGCACGGGTGTGATCGTCAACGGTGGTATGTCAGCCGCTTTCTCGATGGCTTGCTGCGACCCCATCACCACGATGTGCCCCTGCGCGGCGACCGCGTCGGCGGCTTCGGCAAAGCGCACGAAGTCTGCTGGGGTGGTGGCGAGCACCTCGTCGCGCAGTTGCTGGCGCAGCGCGTCGGTCTCACCAAGCAGCCAGCGCACCATCGCGGTGTAGCCTTTGGCGTCGGGCAACATGTAGGCGTCCATGTCGCCGATCACGCCGATGATGGTGCGCTCCACTTCGCGCGAGTCGGGCTGGTGTTCGCGCAGGTGTGCCCCGACGCTGTCGTAGTTCGCCAGTGTGGCTGATAGATTCGGGTCGCGGTAGGAGAGGTAGCTGAACATGCCGCTGCGGATGTCCAACGTGCAAAAGCCGCCGTAGGCGCCGCCCTGCATGCGAACGCGCTCCCACAGATAGCCCGTGTTCAGCCAGTTCTGCACCGCCAGCCACGAGCCATGCAGCTTTAGCCCCAAGTCGTACAAGTTGGCGCCTTTGCCGACGTAGTTCACCTGTGCTGGCACGGTCAACGCCTCGTGTGTGGGGAGGTCAGCAGTCTCCCAGTGGGCTGGTGTGGGAGAGGCGCCGTCGGGCAGTGCCTGGACGAAATCCCACAGACGGTCGCGCAGCCGATCCCAGTTGGCGGCATCTAGCGTGACGTTCACCACCAGTGCGTTGCGGCGGATGAGCGCCTCGCGCACGGCGTGGAGCTGCGCCAGCACACCCTCCCAGTCATTCTCGATGCGCTGCGCCAGCTCGCGCAAGAAGAAGAGCTGGCTCACGCCGCCTGCTTGTTCGCTGAACCAGCCCAGTGGGCTGAAGTGGCTGCGCAGGCGCGCGTTCACGTAGCCATGTCCCGATGCCGTTAGGCTAGCCTCGATGCTTGCTTTGTTCTCCAGCACGAGCTGCTTGAAGCGTTCGCGGTTGTCCAGCTTGGCGGTGAGCAGCACGTCGCGCAGGATGTCGAGCATGTCGTTGAACTGTGCGACGGTGCACTTGCCATGCATGGTGAAGCGCGAAGCGTCGGGGTTGTCGGTGCGGGAGTGCGCAGTGAGCAAGCCCGTGCTGATGCCGCCCGTCTTGCGCCCGATGCGGCGAATCACCTGCACGAAGTCCTCCTTCGCTGTGCCCATCTGGAGCAGCACACGCCCGATCAGACCTGCGAACGGCACCAAATGTGCTGGCAGATGCCGCAAGTCAAAGGCGAGGTCCAGATACACAATGCCGTTGGTGAACAGGTCGTGGTGCAGGAGGGTGACGCCTTCGCGCGACTCGGCGTCGGTGGGGATGGACTGCACCTGGCGCGGCAGGTCGCTCAGCGTGAGCGTCGGGATCTTCGCCAGGTCTTCGGGGTTGTCGGGGGTGAGTTGACGGCGTTCCAGCTCGTGCGTCTCCGCGATGACGCGTTGCAGGTCGGCGTCGCTCATGGCGGCGCGCGCCTGGTCTAGCCGCGCGCGCTCGCGCTGCTCCATCTCGGCGCCCAGGTGTGCGTCGGGCATGAGGATGACGGTGGTGCGATGGGGGTTCTCCACGAAGAAGCGCCGCAGCAGTTCCGTGAAGACTGGCTCGCCTTTGGCGAGGCGATCTTTGATCGCCTGTAGCGGTTTCTCGAACATCAGCGGCATCAGCGGGTCGCCGCCGTAGGTCCATGTGCGCAGCGCTGCGATCATGTAGGCAATGCCGCGCGGGAAGTTGCCGAAATTCGCCTCGCGCAAGCGGAACTCCAACGTGTTGACCGACGCCTCGATCTGTTCCTCGTTGAAGCCGTCGCGGGCGAGCTGCGCGACTGTGTCGAGGATGAGCGCCTCGACTTTGTCCACGTTCTCCTGCGCGACGCCGCGCAGCCCCACGCTGAAGAATGCCTCACGCACATCGCCTTCGATGCCGCTGGCGGTGATGTTCTCGCCCAAGCCGCTGTCAATCAGCGCTTTGCGCAACGGTGCGGCGGTGTTGCCCACCAGCAGATGGTCGAGGATGTCCAGCGCCATCGTCAGTTCTGGGTCGGTCTCTTCCGTGAGCAGCCAGTTCACTGTGACGAAACATTTCTGCGCTGCCTCGCCCTCGCCGGGTTGGTAGCGCTCCACGATGCGTCGCGGCGCAGCGAAGCGCGGCTGGGTGGGGATCTCCACGTGAATGTCGGTGCGGTCGAAAGCGCTCAGCCAGCCATCCAGATAGCGCAGGCGCTCTTCTGGATCGTCGTTGCCGTAAAAGAAGATGCGCGCGTTGGAAGGATGGTAGTACCGCTCGTGAAAAGCCTTAAACTTCTCAAAAGTGAGCGTGGGGATCACTTCGGGGTCGCCGCCGGAGTCTACGCCATACACAGTGTCGGGCAGGAGCGTCTGCTGAACGACGCGCCCCAACACGTTGTCTGGCGAAGAGTATGCGCCCTTCATCTCGTTGAAGACCACGCCGCGATAGTGCAGCGGCTGGTCAGGCGCTTCCAGCTCGTAGTGCCACCCTTCCTGCATCAATGTCCAGCGCGAGATGTTCGGATAGAACACTGCGTCCAGATACACGTCTATCAGGTTGTATAGGTCCTTGGTGTTTTGGCTGGCGACTGGGTAGATGGTGCGGTCTGGGTAGGTCATCGCGTTGAGGAACGTGTTCAACGAGCTTTTCGCCAGCTCGATGAACGGCTCCTTCACAGGATACTTGCGCGATCCGCACAACACGCTGTGCTCCAGAATGTGCGGCAAGCCGCTGCTGTCATCGGGCGGCGTGGTGAACGCGATGCCGAACACCTTGTTCTCGTCGTCGGTGATCAACGAGAGAAGCTGCGCGCCGCTCTTGGCGTGGCGATACAAGCGCGCCTTCACATTGATGTCGGGAACATCCTGCTCCCGAAGCAACTCAAACCCGTGCGTAAGCACCATACGGCGTCAGCATACCATCCCCAGCCTAGTTCCACCTGAGAACGCCCGTCGCCACGACTCGCGCCAGACGCAGCCATAATCCCCGTATGGACCTTACCACCATCACCCTGCACAGTCGCTTTCGTATCGAAGAGGTGGACCCGCGCGTGTTTGGCGGATTCCTAGAGCACATGGGGCGCGCCGTGTATCAAGGCGTGTATGACCCCACCAGCGCTCACGCCGACGCGCACGGCTTTCGACAAGATGTGCTCTCAGCGCTGCGCCGGCTGCGCATGACCGTCATGCGCTATCCGGGCGGCAATTTCGCCTCTGGCTATCACTGGCAGGATGGCGTCGGACCTCGCCACTCACGCCCCGCGACGCTTGACCTGGCGTGGAACAGTGTTGAGCCTAACCATTTCGGCACCGATGAGTTCGTGACGCTGTGCCGACAGATGGGATGGTCACCGATGATCACCGTCAACCTCGGCACGGGCAGCCCCGAAGAAGCCCGTGACTGGGTGGAGTATTGCAACGCGGATTCCGACACCCGCTTCGCGCGCTTGCGTCGCCAGAATGGTCACCCGCAGCCACATGACGTTCGCCTGTGGTGTCTGGGCAACGAGATGGACGGTCCCTGGCAGCTCGGACACGCTCCAGCTGAGCATTACGCTGTGCGCGCTTTGCAGGCAGCGAAGATGATGAAAGCCGTAGACCAGCGCATCGAGCTGGTGGTGTGTGGCTCCAGCAGCGTTCGACTGCCCACCTATTTGGAATGGGATCGCAAAGTGCTCGCATACGTCGGCGACGCAGTGGATTACATCAGCCTACATCGCTATGTGGGCAACCCCGACGACGACACGCTGGATTATTTGGCTGTCACCAACGCAATTGATCGCCAAATTGAAGAAACCGACGCCGTATGCCGTTGCACAGTGCGCAACAAGCGCGTATATCTCGCCTTTGACGAGTGGAACGTCTGGTACAAGGACCGTCGCATGGATGGCGAACGAACCACCGCCCCGCACCTGATCGAGGAGGTGTACAACCTGGAGGACGCGCTGGTGGTGGCTGGCTTCCTCAACAGCTTCATCCGTCACGCAGACGTGGTGAAGATCGCGAATCTGGCGCAGATCGTCAATGTCATCGCGCCCGTGCTGACGCGCGGCGACGACATGCTCATCCAGAGCATCTTCTACCCATTCGAGATGTTCTCTCGGCGACGAACGGGCGTTGCACTGCGCGCGGTGGTGGAAGGACCGAGCTACATGTCCAAGACCAGCGGCGCGGTGCACTTCGTGGACTTCAGCGCGATTTATGACGGCAACCGCCTGCACTGCTTCGCCGTCAATCGCTGCCCAAACGAAGCAGCCATCGTTCAGGTGGTGCTGGCTGATCGCTCCATCGTCAGCCTGGAAAGCGCAGAAGTGCTCACTGGCTCGCACGCCAAGGCACACAACACCTTCGCGCATCCAGACGTGGTGCGCGCGGCGCCTTTCGACGCCGCAAGTGTGCGCAGCGGCGCTGCCTGGTTGGAGTTGCCCCCGCTCTCTCTGGTGGCGAGCACCTGGCGCGTGTAGGTCGAGGCGCGTGGGCGTCTCAAAATGCAACCACGCAGCGATGTCAGAAAGCTGATAATAGCCGCGATGGGTCGCTTCTCCGAACAGGTGGCTGTGATCACGGGCGGCGCGCAGGGGCTGGGCGCAACGTTTGCGCGTCGTTTCGCCGCAGAGGGCGCGCGCGTCGCCATTCTGGACTTGCAGTGCGACAAGTGCGACATGCTGGCACAACAACTGCACGATGAATACGGGGCGGATGTGCTCGCGCTCGGCGTGGATGTCGCCGACCATGACGGCGTGCATCACGTCGTGCACAAAATACATCACGCCTTCGGGCGCATAGACGTGTGGGTGAACAACGCGGGCATCTACCGCGGCACGCCCCTCAGTGCGCTCACAATGGAGGAGTGGAACCTGATGGCGAGCGTCAACTACACCGCTGTGTTCGTCTGCACAAAAGCAGTTGCGCCAGTGATGATCGCCCAGCGCTACGGACGCATCGTCAACATGAGCAGCATCGCGGGGCGCACTGGCTTCAAGAACAGCGCAGCCTATTGCAGCAACAAAGCCGCTGTGATCGGACTCACCCGCGCCACAGCTATTGAGTTGGCGCCATACGGTGTGACTGTGAACGCAGTTTGCCCTGGCTCCATCCTCACCGACATGCTGCGCAAGGTGGACGCAGACATCTGCCGTAACGAGGGCTGGCTGCCTGGCACGCACATCGCTCACAAGATAGCCCAGATACCCATGCAACGACTCGGCACACCAGAAGAGGTCGCCAGCGTGGTGGCGTTTCTCGCCTCGCGCGAAGCCAGCTTCATCACGGGTCAATCTATCGAGGTGGACGGCGGAGAAATCGTCGTGTGAAGTTTCCACACACGCCTTGGGGTGCTGAAGCCATGCTTCAGCACTCCGAGCCATGCTTCAGCACTCCGAGCCATGCTTCAGCACTCCGAGCCATGCTTCAGCACTCCGAGCCATGCTTCAGCACTCCGAGCCATGCTTCAGCACCCCGAGCCATGCTTCAGCACTCCGAGCCATGCTTCAGCACCCCGAGCCATGCTTCAGCACTCCGAGCCATGCTTCAGCACTCCGAGCCATGCTTCAGCACCCCGAGCCATGCTTCACCGCGTCCCCGCGCGCAGCGCCGCTTCGATGTCTGCCTTTAGCTGGTCGTACGACTGAATGCCGTTGCGCGACGCGATAATGTCGCCCTTCACATCCACAACCACGAACTGGGGTTGACCGATGAAGCGATAGCGGTTCATCGCGTCGCGGCTTTGCGGTTCATCAATATTGACCGTCAGAAACGTCACGCGCCCTTGATACTCCTCGGATAGTCTGCCCACCACCGGCTTCATGGACATGCACGACCCACACCAGGGTGCGTAGAAATTGACGAACAATGGCTGGTTCATGCTGATTGGCTGTGCTGCGGAGGCAGCCGCCGGCGATTCTGTTGAAACAGATCGCGAAGAAGGCGACGGAGCAGAACAGCCCATCACGATGAGCATCAGCGCAGCAGCAAGCACTAGACCTTTGAAGTGTTGGTTGCTCATGTTTCCAAACTCCTTTCCGTAAACTGTTTGTATATCGCGCCTGGCTGATACCTGTCTGAAATCTTCGTGAGCGCGTTGTTTCAGACTGGTGTTCCTGTCTGGCAGGTCAGTGTTGCCAGTCAGTTTCATAAAAAGCGCTCAAGCCTCCGTCAATCAGCACCGCCACGCCATTGATGAACCCATTCTCGCCGCTCAGGATATGCACGACCGTTGCGGCGATCTCCTCTGGACGCGCCGCGCGCTTAAGCGGATAAATACCCTCACTCTTTCGGCGCTCCAGCTCTGGGTCTGGGAACTTGCGGAAGTATTCCTCCGCCAGCGCGGTCAACACCAGCCCTGGTTGGATCGCCACGGCGCGAATGTTCGCCTTGCCCCATTCCAGCGCGATAGACTTCGTCAACGCGACCAGCATCGCTTTCGCTACGTTGTAGGGGAAGGCGCCGATGATGGTGCGATCTGCCTGGGTGGAGGACATGTTGACGATGACACCGCCACCTGCAGCTTTGAGGTACGGATAAGCCTCCTGGCTGATCGCCCAGGCATGGTAGAAGTTGGTGCGGAAGCAGTTGTCGAGGTCTTCAAGGCGAGACTCCAGCACGCCGTGCCAGGTGTTTGCGCCGGCGTTGTTCACCACGCCGTTCAAGCCGCCCAGCGCCGCAACTGCCTCGCGCGCGAACGCGCGCGCCGCGTCCAGATCGCGCAGGTCCACCGCTCTGAAGAAGGCGCGCCTTCCAGCAGCTTCAATCGCAGCGATAGTTTCGGCAGCGCCTTGCTCGGTAAGCCCGCAGAACGCCACGTCTGCGCCTTCTTGGGCGGCACGGATGGCGATCGCTTGACCGATGCCTGAGGTGGCGCCTGTGACGATGATGCGTTTGTCTTGCAGGATGCCCATAAGGGGATTGTAGATGTTGCAGGGATTCAAGCAGGCGACGGTAACAGCGCCGACATCTGGCGAAGATACGCCACCGATTGCTCCAGTTGGGTCATCTCGTAGCGGGTGCAAGCGTCGGCGTCTTCGCCGCGCTCCCACGGTGTGCGCCATTCCGCAGCGGGGTGTTGCGCATGGCGCGCGACAAAGCGCAGCAGGGGCAACACGTCGCGGACATCTCGGGGAGGGTATCCACGCCACCAGGCTTCTTCGTATAGGCGTATGTGGCGCGCTTCTAGTGCTGCCAGCTCGATATGCCAGCTCGCGTTGGGCGCGCGCTGGCGCAGCCAGCTCAGCAAGCGCACCCAGTCCATCACCCCTTGACCAATCGCCGCTCGAACCAGCAGATACCCTGAAGGGGTGGGGTGGATGGTGTAATCCTTGATGTGCACGTTCAGGATGCGGTCAGCCACTCGCTCCGCGAACGTGTAGGGGTCTTCTGCTACAGCTAGCGGGTTCACCACGTCGAGCGTGACGCCCACGCGCGGTCCGCCGGCGTCGCACAACGCGGTGAGATCCGCGCTGGTCACATCTTGATGATTCTCGATAGCCAGGTGCATGTCCAGTGCGTCCAACAGTGGGCGCAGCGCGAGGATTTTGTGAATCATCTCACGCATAACGCGATTCCAATCAGCAGCGTGGGCAGCCCGTGCTCCTTCCAGGAAACTGGCTGTCAGACAGCGCGCCACGCGCGCCCCAAGCTGGCGAGCGATGGGTAGCGCGCGCTGCGCCTGTTCCACATCGAGCACGCCCATATCCAGCACAAAGTTCATCTGCAGGTCCTTCAGCATGACTGCGGCGCGCTGCACGGTGTCTTCGTCTAATTTGCCCAGCAACGTCAACGGTGCTTCAACGCTGTTCAAGCCGTGCTGCCGTGCGAGCGTCACGAGTTGAAAGAAATCCAGCGGTTGCGGGCAGGCGGGCATACCGTCGCGTTGGAGAAAGCCAGCGCTGAACGGAAAGCTGTAGGCAGACAGACCACAAACGAGCATGTCCGCAGGCAGTATATGCCCGCTTTAAGTTTGCCCAGCGATTCACCCATCGGACAGGAATGACCTGTCAGATAGCTGATGGTGATGTGCGACTTGTGAAAATCACTAAGCGCAGAAGACCGCTTCGTGTTTCCACCGTGCTACAATCCACGCCACCTCACCCGAATCTCGTGTGACGTTTAAGGAGGACACGACACTATGAAGAATCGCAAAGTTACTTCGTTGCTCGTTGCCAGCACGCTGCTGGCAGGCGTGTTTTCGGCGCCGGGAGCGTTGCGTGCGCAAAGCCCGGAAGTGATGCGTTTTTACTCCAGCTTCCCGCTGACAGGCTCATCGGCTGCGCAGACCACCTCGATGGTGAACGCGATCCAGATGGCGATTGAGCAGAGGACGAAGAACGGCTTGATCTGCAACGGCAAGTTCAAGATTGATTATGTATCTTTGGATGATGCCATCGCCGCCACGGGCAAGTGGGATGCCGCGAAGGAGCAAGAAAACGCCAACAAAGCGGTCTCCGACCCTGACGCGATGGTGTATATCGGCACCTTCAACTCTGGTGCGGCGAAGGTCTCCATCCCTATCTTGAACCAGGCGAAGCCCGGTCCGTTGGCGATGATCTCGCCTGCCAACACCTATCCTGGCTTGACCAAGGGACCTGAGTTCGGTGCGGACAAGGGCGAACCCGATGTGTACTATCCCACTGGCAAGCGCAATTATTTCCGCGTGGTGCCCGCTGATGACATTCAAGGTGTGGTTGCTGCGCGCTGGGCGAGGAGCCTGGGCGCCCGCCGCGTATACATCTTGGATGATACCGAACTCTACGGTCGCGGTCTGGCAAACGTGTTCGAGAAGACTGCCAAGCAGATTGGCTTGACAGTGGTGGGACGCGATGGCATTGACGGCAAGGCGCAGGACTATGCCGCGTTGGCGACCAAGATCAAGGCGACCAACCCGAACCTGATTTACTTCGGCGGCATCACCCAGAACAACGCTGGTCAGCTTCTGAAGGACATCCGCAAGGCGGGCATCCGGGCGACCTTCATGGGCGCAGACGGCATCCTGGAGGAAGCCTTCATCCAGGCGGCTGGCGCGGATGTGGCGAACGGCGTGTTGGCGACGGTGGGTGGCTCGCCGCGCAATCGCCTCCCCGCTGCTGGACGCAAGTTCTACACGGACTATAAGGCGAAGTTCGGCACAGACCCAGAAGCTTACGCCATCTATGCCTACGAGGCTGCCAGCGTGGCGCTGAACGCGGTGAGCAAGGTCTGCGAAAAGGATCGCGCCAAGATTGTGGACGCGATCGCCAACACGAAGAACTTCCGCGGCGTGCTCGGCACGTGGTCGTTCACTGAAACTGGCGACACCACGCTGACGGGCATGGTGGGTCATCGCGTGGTGCGCGGCAAGTGGCAGGAGATCGGGGCACTGCGGTGATCTTGTCTCCATGCTGAGCTTATCCGTCCGCCTCAACGGATAAGGAAGCACAAACAAGAGGGGGCGCAGCATGGCTGTGCCCCCTTCTCTTGCACTCGATTCGCCGGGACCTACAGACGATCCCCGCTATGCAGCAATCTTTAACAAACACAGGGCGGTTCAGCATTGGGCGCAAGCATCTGCGCTGGCTGCTTGCGCTACCCATCCTCTACATCGTGTTGCTGCTCGGTCAGCCTGCGGGGCTGGACCTGGTGCGCATTGTGGAGACGATCCGCAACGACCCCTCCATTTTGTTGCAGCAGCTCATCATCGGTCTCTCTAACGGCGCCATCATCGCGATCATCGCGCTGGGCTACACGCTAGTGTACGGCATCATCGAGCTGGTGAACTTCGCTCACGGTGATGTGTTCATGCTGGGCACGTTCATCTCGCTCCTGGCGCTCGCCCCATTCATTTTTATCACACCAGAGGGCGGACAGGCGGCGCCGTGGTGGGCTGCGCTGCTTGGCTTTATCCCCGCCATGCTGATCTGCGCGCTGATCAACGTGACGATTGAGCGCGTAGCTTATCGTCGCCTGCGCAATGCGCCACGCATCGTCGCGCTGATCAGCGCGATCGGCATGTCGTTCATCCTGCAGAATGTGGGCTTGCAGTTGGCTTCGTTCGGCAAGCTGGCAACCGTCTCCCCACAGCTGCAATGGTTGAGCGTGCTCGGCACGAACAACGCTGCGCCGAAGAGCTTCCCCGTTGTGTTGAGTAACGACAATCTGCTTGACATACTCTTCCCGCCAGCAGCTTCCGCCGAAACTGAAGGAGCGCCCGCGGTGGTGGAGGAAGTGGACGTGCAAGCCACGATGAACGCCATCATCGAGGAAACCATCGCCGCTTCGATGGCGGCGGAAGAGCCTCTGCCTGAGGAGGAGATGATGGGCGACGTGCCACCAGAAGAGGAAAGCGCCGGCATGGTTCCCCTCGAAGAGGTCACTCCAGAGCCTCTCCTGGAAGTCACGCCAGAAGTGCCCGCGCTGGATGAAGCAGACCTAATGGCAACTGACGAGGCGGATACGTTGTTAGAAGATGGTGCGATCCCGCTGACCGAAGAGGACAACCAGGCAATGGCAGACCTGATCGCCACTGTTCAGGCAGAGCAGGCGGAACTGGAGCGAGAGTTTGCGGCTGCGGAGGGTGGCGTGGCGGCTACGCGCATCCGCATCACGCTCAAGGATGTGCTGGTGATCAGCGTCGCGCTGATTCTGATGGTGGCGCTGCGCTGGTTCGTCCAGAACACGCGGCTGGGCAAAGCAATGCGTGCCACTGCGCAAAACCGCGACGCAGCGCGCATCATGGGCATTGACATTGACCGCATCATCGCCCTCACGTTTGCCATTGGCGGCGCGCTGGCTGGCGCGGCAGGCATGATGACCGGCATCTACAACGGAACGGCGGTGTTCACGATGGGCTTTACGGCTGGCTTGCGCGCCTTCACAGCAGCGGTGCTGGGCGGCATTGGCAACATCACGGGCGCCGCGCTGGGCGGCATCCTCATCGGCATTTTGGCAGCATTCAGTGACCAGTTCCTTTCCGTGCGTTGGACGAACGCCTGGGTCTTCTTGATTCTCGTGGTCGTGTTGATCTTCCGCCCGACAGGTCTGCTCGGGCAAGAGGGCGGCGAAAAGGCATAAGGAGCACAACATGGCACAGGCATCTACCCCTGCTCATCTGAAGCTGAGTGGCGCTGAGTGGTTGGCGCTGGCGCTCGGCGCGTTCATGGCGTTGATCTTGGGCGGATGGTCGGGCGTCATCGTCGCTGGCATGGTGGGTTTGCTGCTTGGTTTTGCGGCTCAACCAGATGCTGCTGGCGTGCGCAGGAATGCGGCGGTCGGCGCGTTGTTTGGCGTGGCGGTGGCGCTGGTGACTTGGCTTCACAACAATCTTGTTGTGCAGTTGCCTGGGCAGGAGCAGATCCCTGCCGATGCCAACGCACCAGCGACGTATCTGGCTATAGCCGCGCTGGCGTGGCTGCTGGCGGTCGGCGTCGCCTGGATGCGCGCACAACCCAACGAGCGCATGCGCACGTACGGTCCTTTGTTGGTTGTGTTTGTGCTGGCGGTAGTGTTCCCCATCTTTGCCGAGCTGACTGGGCTGGCTATCTTGTGGACGAGCGTCATCATCGTTGCGTTGATTTACGCAATGCAAGCGATGGGGTTGAACATCGTGGCGGGCTACGCGGGCATGTTGGACCTGGGCTACGTGGCGTTCTTTGCCATCGGCGCCTATGTGGCTGCGCTACTGATGTCTCCTCATCTGATCCCGGATCGCGCCGCGCAATGGTCGTTCTGGATCGTGATCTGGATAGGCGCGGCAGTAGCGGCGTTTTTTGGGGTGTTGCTCGGCGCGCCGGTCATCCCGCTGCGCGGCGACTACCTGGCAATTGTGACGCTAGGCTTTGGCGAAATCATCCCTATCGTCTTCAAGAACTTGGAGGCGATTCGCATCTACGAGCCATTCAGTGAGATTGTGGCAGCCGTCACGGGCGATAAGTCGCTGGCAAACTGCATCGTTGGCTGCGAGACGCCCTTCAACCTGACCAACGGCGTATTGGGCTTGAACCCCATCTCGCGCCCAGTGCTGTTCAGTTACGAGTTCCAGACTGGTCAATACCTGCCGTGGTACTTTCTGATCCTGCTGCTTGTGGTCATCACTATGTTCTTCATCAATCGCTTGCGCCACAGCCGCATCGGACGCGCCTGGGTGGCAGTGCGCGAGGATGAGCTGGCAGCAGCAGCGATGGGGGTGCCAGTCATCCGCACGCGCCTGGCAGCGTTCTTGATCGGCGCGATGTTCTCAGGCTTCGCAGGTGTCTTCTACGGCAGCTATGTCTCGTTCATCTCACCAGACGCCTTCGACTTCTCTATCTCAGTCATTGTGCTGTGCATGGTGATCCTGGGCGGATCGGGCAACCTGGTGGGCGTGGTGATCGGGGCGCTGGTGATCAAGATCGCCGACCTCCTGCTGCTCGACCGCTTGCAGGTGGTGCTTTCTGGTGTGCTGCGCGCCACTGTCTTTCAGTGGAACCAGGACCCCAGCCTGGAGCGCTTCCTGGAGAGCCTCTTCAACATGACCCAGTACAAGCTTCTGCTGTTCGGTCTGATCCTGGTGGTGATGATGCTGGCGCGCCCCAGAGGGCTGTTGCCTGAAAACATCGTGACCTATTCCACAAAGGGGTGATCACGCATGAGCGAACTACTGCTCGACGCCAGAGGCGTGGTCAAGCGCTTTGGCGGTCTGGTTGCTGTGAACAACGTGGACTTCAACATTCGCCGCGAGGCGATTGTGGGGCTGATCGGACCGAACGGCGCAGGTAAGACCACATTGTTCAACACCATCACAGGCGTGTACAAGCCAGACGCCGGCACCATCCTTTTCAATGGCGACTCCATCGCGGGTCTGCGACCTGACATGGTGCACGCGCGGGGCATCAGCCGCACCTTTCAGAACATTCGCCTCTTCAAGGAAATGAGCGTTCTGGAAAACGTGCTGGTGGGCATGCACGACCGCCTGCAAGAGACGCTGGTTGAGGCGTTCTTCCGCACATCACGTGTGGAGCGACAAGAGCGCGAAGCAGTGCAAAAAGCATTGCAATTGTTAGACTTCGTTGGCTTGGGCAGACAGGTGGCGGACCTGCCAGCCAAAAGCCTGCCCTATGGCTCGCTGCGACGCCTGGAAGTGGCGCGCGCGCTCGCCTCTGACCCCAAACTGCTGCTGCTCGATGAGCCGACCGCCGGCATGAACCCGCAAGAGAAGGCTGCCCTGACCCAACTGGTCAAGCGCGTGCGCGACGAGATCGGCGTCACGGTGCTGCTGATCGAGCACGACATGAAAGTGGTGATGGGCGTCAGCGAGCGCGTCACTGTGCTCGACCACGGTGAGAAAATCGCCGAAGGCACGCCGAAGGAAGTGCAGAACGACCCTCAGGTGATCGAGGCTTATCTCGGCAGAGGCGCAGCGACAGAAGGAGTGTAGAGAACGATGCCCCTGCTAGAACTTGACAACGTACACACCTACTACGGCAACATTCACGCCTTGAAGGGTGTCTCGCTTTCCGTAGAAGAGGGTGAGATCGTCACACTGATCGGCAGCAATGGCGCTGGCAAAACCACCACCTTGCGCACCATTCAGGGACTCTTGAAGCCTCGCCTGGGGTCTATCAGATTGCGCGGTGAGGATCTCACCCGCCTTGCCCCGCATGAGATCGTCATGCGCGGCATTAGCCAATCGCCAGAAGGGCGCCTGATCTTCCCCGCCATGACAGTGTTGGAGAATCTGGAGATGGGCGCCTATCAGCGCAAGGACCGCGAGAACATCAAGCGCGACATGGAATACGTGTTTTCGCTTTTCCCGCGCTTGAAGGAGCGCCTGTATCAACGCGGCGGCACGCTCTCTGGTGGTGAACAACAGATGCTCGCCATTGGGCGCGCGCTGATGGCGCGACCGCGCGTGATGCTGCTCGACGAACCCTCGATGGGGCTGGCGCCTATCCTGGTGGACCAGATTTTCGAGATCATCAAGACCCTCAATCAGCAAGGCACGACTATCCTGCTGGTTGAGCAAAACGCGCGTTTGGCTTTGCGCGTCGCCCATCGCGGCTACGTCTTGGAGACGGGCGAGGTTGTGCTAACTGGCGCAGGCGCTGAATTGTTGAACAACCCAGCAGTCAAAGCCGCTTATCTGGGCGAGCATTGAGCCTGTCATGCCATCGCGTCATAGCGCGTCGCTCCGAGACACCCAGTTGTTCTTTGCGCCGCGCGCCGCGCACTGGGAAGAAAAGTACGCCGATGACGCCCCGCGGTACGAGCGAGCCGTGCAGGAAATGCGGCTGCCTATAGGGGCGACGGTGCTCGACCTGGGCTGCGGCACAGGGCGCGCGATGCCAGCATTGCAGGTTGCCGTCGGCGCACAAGGGTTGGTGATCGGTCTGGACGCCACGCCAGCAATGGTGAGAGCGGGTGTGCGCCGCAACAGGCGACATATGCTCGTCGGTGACGTGTTGTGCTTGCCGTTCTCCAATCAGTGTGCAGATGCGATCTTGGCAGCGGGCTTGCTGCCTCATCTGAATGACCCTCTGGCTGGCTTGCTGGAGATGGCGCGCGTTGCCAAACCAGGGGCGGTGTTAGCCATCTTCCATCCGATCGGACGTGCGGCTTTGGCTGCGCGCCATGGCAGTGTGCCTTCGGACGATGATGTGCTTGCGCCTGCGCAGCTTGCTCGACTGCTGACTCAGGCAGGCTGGCAGTTGCGCCGATTAGACGATGCGGAGGATCGCTATTTGGCGCTGGCGGTGAGGCAAACGTGAGTCATTCCTCTTCGTCGTCCATGAGTGTGACGAAGCGGCTGCCTGGCTTCTCGACCAGGTCGCTGATCTCCAGAGCGTGCATGAGCCGGTCGCCAGTGGTTTGAATAAACGTGATGCGTCGCCAACGCAGCGAGGGTATGGGGCGCGGCAGGCGCTGTAGCGGCTCCAGTTGGAACTTGTAGTACAGCGCCCGCGCGCGAGGGTGCGCAGGCTCATCGGGGAAGAGGTCCACTCGTTGCACCAGCTCATGCCCTCGCGTGCGGGCGTATTCGTGGATTGCCCACTTTTCATCGCCGAAGGCAGCCGTCAGATAGAATGCCAGCACGTCAGGCGTGTATTCCCGCGGCGCGTGAACGACCGGTATGCGATACCAGTGGTCCCAGCGCGCGATCTCCAAGTCGCGCGGGTTGTTGATTAAGCACACCAAGACGCGGTCCTCGGCGTACAGCATTTATCCTCGCAATGCTTCTATCTTGCCGTTGATCTCGTGCACCTTTGCCTGCTCACCTAGCCACCACTCAGGATCGAGTTGCGCGTTCAATTCTTCAACCGTCTTGCCCTGCTGCTCCACCCACGTGTAGTACTTCAAGTTGTGCCAGCGGCGACGGTTCTCTGGTGTGCCATCCTGATACCAGTCCGTCTTCTGATGATGCAGGATGCTGCGCACACGGCAGATCGCCTCGGCTTCGGTGAGCGGACCGTAGCGTTCGGTCATCCATTGCATCACGGAGCGGTAACGCTCGTTGTTGTCAGTGGCGACGGTCACGATCACGTCACGGCTGGTGAATCCGAAGTGCTTGGCGGTCTTGATCGCGCCGATCAAGTTGCACACACCGCTGATGCCAAACGTCTCGGCGATTGCCAGCGCGTCCGACTCACTCACGCCAAAGCGTCTGATCAACGTCTCGCTGCCGACTGGATCGGTGAACACCTGCGTGATCTTGAGCGCCTCCATGTCGTCAATGCAAGCCAGCCCATCCATGTTGGTGACGTGATGAATCCAGGTGACGTGCTTATCACCGATGCCTTGAATCTCGTGGCTGCCGTAGCCGTTGTTGTAGAGCGTGGGGCATTGCACAGGCTCCAGACCGATAATCTTGCACTGAGGGAACACCTGCTTCAAGCGATCTCCCGCCGCGATGGTGCCAGCGCTGCCCATCGCGCTACAAAAAGCGCTGATGCCGCGCGTGCCGAGACGGGCGCTCAACGCGCGTTCCAACTCCACGATGGTGTTGCCGGTGACGTAGTAGTGAAAGCGGTAGTTGCCCATCTCGCTGAATTGATTGAGGATGCGGATGGTGTCCGGCTGTTCCTGAACAAGGCGCTTGCACTCGTCGTAGATTTCCTTTACGTTGCTTTCGCTACCGTACGTTTTGATGTAGCTGGCGCCGTAGCGCTCGATCATCTCGAATCGCTCGCGGCTCATGCCCTCTGGCAGGATCACCATGCTGCGGAATCCCGCTCGCGGACCGACCCACGCACCACCGATGCCGTAATTGCCCGTGCTTGGAAAGACAAGCGTGTGCTTGCCTGGCTCGATCTTGCCTTGCACATATTTCTCCGCCAACACCGAGTAAGCTGGACCGACTTTGTGGCTGCCCGTAGGAAAATCTTTAGCCACCATAATCACGATAGTGGCATCCACCCCAGTGACTTCCGACGGCATGACCAGATGGTTGATGTCGCCTGTGCGGGGGTTGAGCCAGTGAATGTTGAAGAGATTTGCCGGGCTAAGCGGATCACACAGACGTGCAGCGTCTGCAGCAGCGCGCAGATCGACCGGCGCGCGGTGTGGATGCAACATCTCATCAAAAGTTGGAAAGACCACGTTCATGAAGTCACACCTGGACAGAGACAAGTGTAAGTGTGAGGTTGATGTTAGCAGATTCTGCGCGCGGCTCTTGCAGATGAGGGGCGTGGCGGGGATTGTGTTGCAGCAGTTATAATCTCAGCTTGATCAGAAGATGGCTCTCACAGTCGAGGATTTGGCTGATCTGAACCGCTTGCTCATCGAGCACCCAGAGTGGCTGCGCGAGTTGCGGCGGATTGTGCTCACGGAAGAACTGTTGTCTCTTCCGGAGGTTGTGCGTGCGCTTGCCGAGGCGCAGCGTCGCACAGAGGAGCGTCTCGAGCAGCTCGCCGCGCGGGTGGACCAGCTTGCCGAGGCACAGCGTCGCACGGAGGAGCGTCTGGAGCAGCTTGCCGCGCGACTGGATCAGCTTGCTGCTCGGGTAGATCAGCTCGCTGCGCGGGTGGATCAGCTTGCCGCGCAGGTGGAGCGACTGGTGTTCTCTACGCAAAAACTGGAGAACGAGATGTCTCGGGTGCGCGGCTACCTCATCGAAGCCCGTTATCGAGACAATCCCCCCGCTTTCTTTGGGGTTTGGCTGCGGAAACCGCGCGTCGTTTCATTGAGCGATATCTGGGACACCCTAGAGAGCCGACTGAGCGACGAGGAAATACGGCAACTGTTGCCACTGGATGTGTTGATAAAGGGGCGGCTGCCGCGCCACCATCAACCTCAGAGCGATGGCGAGGTATGGTTGGCGGTAGAGGTGTCCAGCGTGATTGACGCGAACGACGTGGAGCGAGCAGTGCGCCGCGCCGCATTGTTGCGCAAGGCGGGATTGGTCACCGTGCCTGTGGTGAGCGGGCAAGAAATGGTCAGAGACAATTCAATCTCTGAAAAGGTCGAGCAAGAGCACGTGGCGGTGATCCTCGACGGCAACTACCTTGGCTGGTCGGATGCGCTTCAGCACGCCTTAGCACAGCCAGGCAGCGCTTAGATGCCCCATAAGGGCACAGTGAGCTACTCCCCCTCCTCGATCAAGCCCCACGCTTGCATCATCTCTAACAAGGTGGGTTGAGTGTCGAGCCACGCTGCTGGGAAATGGAAGGCTTCAATTGCAGCAGCGTAATACATGCCCTCTGCATCTGGCGGGATGAGATCGTAGCCGCCTCGCGCGTTTAGCTGATACAGCTTGTGCGCCTTGCCGTCGCTTTCCAGCTCCCAGTACTCCAGCACGCCAGCCCTTGCCAGCCGTGCGCGATGTTGAGCGCGGCGGTGTGATTCATCTGGCTGCCGCCAGATGAACACCGCCAGCATCACCTGTCCAGTGTTGCGATGGATGACCGCCGAGTGTGGGTGCAGCGTCTCGTGATCGACTGTGAGGGATAGCCCGAACCCCACCACTTCGGCTGTTTCTGGCGCGTGTGCTTCCACTGCCAGCCAAAGCAGCTTCACCACCCAAGCCTGTAAACGCGCGAAGGTTTGATCGCTGATGAAGACACTCATTTCTGGCGATTGTATGAGCGCAGCCGCGCGTTATCATGCAGCTTTAAGTTCACTCAAGATGACGAGCGTGCTGCGCTACTTCAGATCGCCCGCCTTTGGCGTGATCGCGCTGGGCGCGCTGCCGACGTTGATCTACGTCGGCATGTTGCTGCGGTATCCCCATCGGGATGTGTTGATCCTCTGGAAGCGCGATTTTGATGTGCCCCTTTGGGTGGTGGGCAGCATTGCGCTGACGACTCTGATGTATCTTGCACTCGCCTGGCAACTGCTAGAGCGCGCAGCATTCCCGCTCAGCCGCGCTCGAAAGTGGGCGCTGGCTGCTCTCATCGTTGCAGGCAGCCTGGTGCTGCAGTGGCTGGTGACGCTGGCAACTGAGCCAGATGTGCTCGCTGGTGTTGCCCGCCGCACCTTCTCCTGGTCGGCGAATGGATACTGGACGGTGGGCGCTGGCGTGACCGATGTGCGCGAGTTTCTTGCGCAGTATGTGGATCGTGCGCCGTCCTACCCCGTGCATGTCTCACGACATCCACCTGCTCTGGCGTTGGTCTTCACGCTGGGCACGTGGCTCTTCTCGCTGGCACCAGGCGTCGCCGAGCCAATTGCGAACTGGTTGCGACCGCACAGTTGCTTGAGCTGGATCAGTGTGGATGCCCCGGCGCCAATGATGGCTGGTGCGGTTTTCGGAATGGCTGTGGAAGTGTTCACAGCGATGGCGGTGATGATCCCGCTGTATGCACTGGTGCGGCGCCTTGCTGATGCGCGCGCTGCGAGCTGGGCGGTAGCGCTGTATCCGTTGATGCCTGGCTTCAGCATGTGGGTCTCGCAGTTTGACCGCGGCGTGGCGTTGGCGACGCCCACAATTCTTTATTTTTGTGAGCGACTGGTGGCTGAGCACCGCCTGCGCTTCGCTTTCCTGGCAGGGTTGGCGTTCTCTGTAGCAACGTTTGTCACCTTCGGCGCGGTGCCTATCGCCCTGATGGCGGCGATTTACGCGCTGTCGCGTTGGTGGCAATTGCGCGCAAACACATCGCTGATTCAGTCGGTTCGTTTCTTTGCTGTTGCTCTGGCGCTGGCGCTGGTGGGTTCGTCCGCGATCTGGCTGGCGGTGTATGTCTGGGCTGGGCTAGACCTGTTCGCGTTGTATCGCGTCGTGTTTGATAGCCATTTGGGGATTGCGTTTCCATTCTGGCCGTTTGTCTTCTGGCATCCCTGGGACATGTTGACGATGATCGGCTTGCCCATCGGCGCGCTGGCGATGTTCGCCGGCTGGCGGCGCGCGCTGCCTTTGACGGCTGCTTTTGCGCTCACGCTGCTGGCGCTTTCGCTGGCACACGTGGCGCGCGCCGAGACTGGGCGGGTGTGGCTGTATTTCGGTCCGCTCGGTGTCGCGGCTGCCTCTGTGGTGTGGGTGAGCCTATCTCGCTCAGCGCGGGCGGCGTTGCTGCTGTTGCTGGCTTTGCAACTGGTGATTCAGACGGCGGTGCTGCGCGTCATGGTGGATTACGGCTACATGCCAGAGTTTGTGCCCAACACTGAAGTTCCGCCCGACGCAGTTGCAGTGGACACACGCTTCGGCGCAGATGGACACATCGCGCTGCTCGCGTATCAGCTCCCGCCGCTGGAGCGCGGCAGGGAAGGGCGCATTGTCCTCTTCTGGCAGCGCATGTCCGATCAACCTATTGCTGTGGCTTACAAAGGATTTGTGCACGTCGCCACAGACGAAAGCGACCAGACGCGCATCGCTCAGCACGACGAGATGCCGATGCGCTCACAGTTCCCCACCACTTGCTGGCAGCAGGGGCAGGTTGTGCGCGACGAAATGCCGTTGTATGTCTCGCCTGAGGTGTTGCCTGGCGCGTATCCTGTGTTCGTCGGCTTGTATGACTATTGGACAGGTCAACGCCCGCCGACTTTCGCATCTCCGCCCGCGCGGCAGTTGCACGGCTCTGTGCTGTTGCCCACGCCGGCGCTGGTGCGCTGAAGCAGCGCCTGTCAGTGCCCTGTGTTGAACGCTCGCTCGCGCGTCATCTTGTGGTGCTGCTGTAGGCTGCGCACCTTAAAGTCTTTGGCGCGCAACACACGGATCGCTTGCACGGCTGCCATCGCTGCGCTGAGGGTGGTGAGCAAAGGCACTTTGTATTGAATGGCTGCGGCGCGGATGAGCTGCCCGTCACTGTGAGCGCGGCGACCCAGCGGTGTGCTGATCACCAGTTGCACCTCGCCAGCGGCGATCTTATCCACCACGTGGGGCGATCCGTCGCTGACCTTGTTGACGGGAGTCACAGGGATGCCCAATCGCTGGAGCCATGCTGCTGTGCCGTGCGTCGCCAGGATGGCGAAGCCGAGCTGATGCAAATCGCGCGCGATCTTGGTGATAGCACCCTTGTCGAAGTCGTTCACTGTGATCAGCACCGTGCCGCTTAAGGGCAGTGCGTTACCTGCTGCCAGCTCTGCCTTGGCGAAGGCGTGACCGAACGTGGAGGCATGACCCATCACCTCCCCCGTGCTGCGCATCTCTGGACCCAACCGCACAAATGCACCAGGGAACTTGTTAAATGGCAACACCACTTCTTTCACGAAGAAGCCGTCCAGCTTGGGTTCCTCGGTGAACCCGATCTCGTCCAGCGTTTGACCAGCAGCGATGCGCGCGGCGATCTTGGCGAGCGGCACGCCCGTCGCTTTGCTGACGAACGGTGTGGTTCGGCTGGCGCGCGGGTTCACCTCTAGCACATACACCACCTCATCTTTGATGGCGAGCTGCACGTTCATCAACCCTTTCACACCCAGCCGCAGCCCGATCCGCTCCACGTAGTCGCGCACGATGTTCAGGTGATACTCGCTCACTTTGAAAGGTGGCAGCACGCAGGCGCTGTCGCCGCTATGTACGCCAGCCTCCTCGATGTGCTGCATGATGCCGCCAATAGTCACGCGCCGACCGTCGCACACGGCGTCCACGTCAATCTCGAAGGCATCTTCCAGGTAGCGATCAATCAGCACAGGTGCATTCGGTGAGACGCGCGTCGCCTCGGCGATGTATTCGCGCAGCTCCTCGTCGTCGTATACGATGCCCATCGCGCGCCCACCCAACACGTATGAGGGTCGCACGAGCACGGGGTATCCGATTGCGCGCGCCACTGTTTGTGCTTCTTCGAGAGAGAGTGCGGTGCCATTTTCGGGCTGGGGGATGTCCAGCTCGCGCAGCACTTCAGCGAACAGACGACGGTCCTCTGCCAGCGCGATGGCGCTAGGTGGCGTGCCCCAGATCGGCACGCCGTACGCCTCCAGTTGTTGCGCCAGGTTCAGCGGCGTCTGACCGCCAAATTGCACCAGCATCGGCACCATCACGCGCCCGCCATCCGACTCGCACTCCCACACGTTCAGCACATGCTCTAACGTGAGCGGCTCGAAGTACAGTCGGTCGGCCGTGTCGTAGTCGGTGCTGACTGTCTCGGGGTTGCAGTTGATCATGACGGTCTCGAACCCCAACTCGCGCAGCGCGTAGCAGGCATGTACGCAGCAGTAGTCGAACTCAATGCCCTGACCGATGCGATTCGGACCGCCGCCGAGGATGATCACTTTGGGTCGCTCAAATTGCGGTTCGCTCTCGTCGAAGCCGTCGTAGTTGCTGTAGAGGTAAGGGGTGTAGCTTTCAAACTCCGCCGCGCAGGTGTCCACGCGGTAAAACGAAGGCACGATGCCCATCTCGCGGCGCTTTCGGCGCACCTCCAACGGGGTGGTGGGCTGTTGCAGCAATTGTGCGATGCGCGCGTCGCCGAAGCCTTGCTGTTTGGCGCGCAGCAGCAGGTCCGCCGGCAGGGTGCTCAATTCGTGCTGCGAGATCGCGCGCTCTGTGTCAATGATCTCCACAAACTGCTGGATGAACCACGGGTCGTAATGCGTCAGCTCGTGCACACGCTGGTGGGACATGCCGCGCCGCAACGCCTCGAACACGTAGAAGAGGCGCTGCGCAGTGGGCAGAGCGAGGTGCGCGTCGCTGATCTCGGTCTCGTCAGTGGTGAAGCCCAGCTTGCCGATCTCCAGGCTCTGCACAGCTTTGTGCAGTGCCTCTTTGAATGTGCGCCCGATCGCCATTGCCTCGCCGACGCTCTTCATCTGCGGACCTAGCGTAGCATCTGCGCCAGGGAACTTCTCGAATGCCCAGCGCGGGTATTTCACCACCACGTAATCCACAGAAGGCTCGAACGATGCTGGCGTTTTGCGGGTGATGTCGTTTGGTATTTCGTCCAGCGTGTAGCCGACGGCGAGCAGCGCTGCAATTTTGGCGATGGGAAAGCCTGTGGCTTTGCTGGCGAGCGCCGAAGAGCGTGACACGCGCGGGTTCATCTCAATCACCAGCGCCTCGCCGGTGTGTGGGTTCACCGCGAACTGCACATTGCTGCCGCCGGTCTCCACGCCCACCGCGCGCATGATGATGCGCGCCATGTCGCGCAGACGTTGTAGCTCTTTATCGGTGAGGGTCATCGCTGGTGCGATGGTGATGCTGTCGCCTGTGTGGACGCCCATTGGGTCGAGGTTTTCGATGGAGCACACCACCACGAAGTTGTCCATTCGGTCGCGCATCACCTCCAGCTCATATTCCTTCCAGCCGAGCACGCTCTGCTCGATGAGCACTTCGCCCACGGGGCTTTCGCGCAAGCCGCGCGCGCAGCGCTCGCGCAGCTCCGCGGGGGTGTGTGCCACGCCACCCCCGCTGCCGCCCAGCGTGAACGATGGGCGAATCAGAATGGGGTAGCCGATGTGTTCCGCCAGCGCCAGCGCGTCCTCAACGGTGCGCACAGTGCTGCCTTGTGGGCAGCGCAGCCCGTGCGCCTCCATCGTTTCCTTAAAAAGCTGACGATCCTCTGCGATGCGGATCGCGCGAGTGTTGGCGCCGATCAAATGCACACCATACTTTGCCAGCACGCCCTGTTCTTCCAGCGCCACCGCGAGGTTCAGCGCAGTCTGCGCGCCAACGGTCGGCAACACAGCATCGGGGCGCTCTTGGGCGATGATCTTCTCCAGGATTTCGACAGTGAGCGGCTCCACGTAGGTGGCGTCGGCGAACTCAGGGTCGGTCATGATGGTGGCAGGGTTAGAGTTCACCAACACCACGCGGTATCCTTCACGACGCAGCACTTTGCACGCTTGCGCGCCAGAGTAGTCAAACTCGCAAGCCTGCCCGATCACAATGGGGCCAGAACCGATGACGAGAACGGAGCGGATGTCTGTTCGTTTGGGCATGCCAAAGTTCAATGTTACCGCCTTTCATACAGGCAGCAGCAGGCGACATTTGAGCGATAATCGCGCGCGCTATGGATGACCTGCAAACCATCGCAGCGGAAGTGCGCGCCTGTCAACGTTGCCCCCTCGCGGCAGGTCGCAAAAACGCTGTGCCAGGCGAAGGACCTGCGGATGCCGAAATTATGTTGATCGGCGAAGGTCCGGGTTTCCATGAAGATCAGCAGGGGCGCCCGTTCGTCGGTCCGTCTGGGCAGTTCTTGAACGAGTTGCTGGCGAGCGCTGGTTATCGGCGCGAGCAGGTGTTCATCGCAAACGTCGTCAAGTGTCGCCCTCCGGGCAACCGCGACCCGTTGCCAGAGGAGATCGCGGCGTGTGACGAATATCTGGAGCGGCAAATCCGCGTGATCAACCCCAAGGTGATCGTCACGTTGGGGCGCTACTCCATGTCGAAGTTCTTCCCTGGCGCCAAGATCAGCGCCATTCATGGCAAGGCGCGCCGTGTGAACGGCAGAGTGGTGGTAGCCATGTACCATCCTGCGGCAGCGTTGCATCAACCTGCGCTGCGCGAGGCAGTCGAAGAAGACTTCCGTCGCCTGCCAGAAATCATCCGCCAGGCGAGCCAGAGCGCCGAGCCAGAGCCGCCGCAAAGCGCATCTTCTGCAGGTGGCGAGCAACTCAGCCTGTTCTAGAGTATGAATCCCTGGTTGCTGGCAGCAAGACCTCGCACGCTGCCAGCCTCAGTTGCACCTGTGCTCGTAGGAGCAGCACTCGCGGCGCGTGCAGGTTACTTCCAGCCGCTGGTGTTCCTCGCCACGCTGGCGGCGGCGGTGTTGCTGCAGATCGGGGCGAATTACGCCAACGATGTGTTCGACTTCCTGAAAGGCGCCGACGCGCAGCGCCAGGGACCCGCTCGCGTCACGCAGAGCGGTCTGCTCACGCCGCGCCAGATGCTGATCGGCACCGCGGTGGTGTTCGGGCTGGCAGCGCTTGTGGGGGCATACCTGGTCGGGGTAGGGGGGCTGCCGATCTTGATCGTCGGTGCGCTTTCCATTCTCTTTGCAGTCGCCTACACCGCAGGACCGCTCGCCCTCGCCTATCGCGGGTTGGGTGACGTGTTCGCCTTCGTCTTCTTTGGGGTGGTCGCAGTGAGCGGCACGTACTATTTGCAAACCTTGCGGCTTGACCCTCCAGCTCTGATCGCCTCAATTGCGCCAGCATGTCTGGTGACCAACATCTTGGTGGTGAACAACCTGCGCGATATGGACACTGATCGCGCCGCTGGCAAGCGCACCCTAGCCACGCGCATTGGCGATCGCGCCACGCGCGTGCAATACACCACGCTCTTCGTATTGGCGATGGTTGCGCCACTGACACTGTGGGCGAGCGGCGCGTCAGGTGTGGGGGCGATGGCAAGCTGGTTGTCATTACCTGTGGGCGTGCAATTGCTGCGCGACTTTTGGCGCGCGCCTCGCAGCGCTGCGCTTAACCCAATCCTCGCCCGCACCGCGCAGTTTCAGCTCCTGTTTTGTGGGCTGTTTGCGCTGGGCATCTGGCTGATAGGGTGAGGGAAGCATTAACTATTCCTTTGCTTGCTTGACCCTGGATTGACTCGCGCTTACAATCTGGTTTAGCCGCGCTTAAATTTGACTTTATGAGAAGTGTAAAAACACGACCGCCAAAGGGACGGAGCGAAGAGACCCACCTAAACGACACTGCGCTGCACTACCTGGATACCATTTACCGCTTGAGCGAGCGCCACGGCGCCGCCAGCACAACTGACATCGCAGCACAACTCGGCGTGACGCCATCTGGGGCGAGCATCATGCTCAAACGCCTTTCAGAGCGCGGCTTGGTGCAACTAACGCCGTATCGGGGAGCGACGCTCACTGAGCAGGGGCGGAGCATTGCGTTGCGCACCATTCGGCGGCATCGCCTGTTGGAGACTTTTCTCTATCAGGTGATGGGATTTGCCTGGCACGAGGTGGACGAGCACGCGCACGCGCTGGAGACAGTCATCAACGAGCGCTTTGAGGATCGCATGGATGAGATGCTGGGTCACCCCATGCGCTGTCCTCACGGACACCTCATCCCCTCCAAAACTGGCGAGATGCCCAAGGTGAATGATGTGCCGTTGCTGTCGTTGCCGCTCAACACGCGCAGCATCATCCGCTGCATTGACACCAGTCGAGATGAATGGCTGGAGTATCTCGGTGGGCAGGGGCTAGTGCCGGGTCGTCAGGTGCGCGTGGTGGAGATTGCGCCGTATAACGGACCAGTCACGTTGCAGATTGATGGCGGCGCGTCCGTCTCGTTGGGGCGCAGCATGGCAGAGCTGATCCTCGTTGAGCCGGTGTGAAAGCCACGTCTTAGCGTCTGCTTTCGCTGAAGCGCAGCCTCAGCCATCCGCGGCAATCGTGTGTGCTTTGTTCTCGCTTGTGCGCGTCTTGTCACGCTGAGTGCACTGGTAGACTCGCCGAAGCGTGCGCTGAGCTGATGATCTGAGTTCGCCGAGTTCCGTGCCCTGAGCTTGTCGAAGGGCATAGATGCGCATATGTCGAAGCGAAGTTTGACAAGAGGAGGAAATAGCACATGACGTTTGGCGCTTTTTGGGTGCTCAATTTGATGGGCTGGGCGTTTCTGATAGCGTTGGTCGTCTACTTCTACGTAGTGAGCGCCCAACGGGCGCGCGGGCGCAACGTGAAGTTCTCCGTCCTGGCGATCGCTGGGTTGCTGGCTGGCGGTGTGGTGTTCCATGCGTTGGGTTCTGGGCTAGTCTTCATCCCCCCTCAGGAGCGCGGGTTGGTGCTGAACCTGTTCTTGGGCTTTCGTGAGCCAGCGCTGGGTCCAGGGGTGCATTTCGTGCTGCCGTTTGTGGAAAATGTGCAGCGCTTCTCCATCGGTCAGCAGATCTACACCATGTCCAAGACGCCCAGCGAGGGCGCGGTGATGGCGGATGATGCTGTGACGGCGCGCACAGCCGATGGTCAGGAGGTGTTCATTGACGCCACAGTCACCTTCCAGGTGGACCCAGACAATGTCGCCACACTCTTCATTCGGTGGCAGAATCGCTACCGCGATGAGTTGGTGCGGCCGCAATCGCGCAGCATCATCTACAACCGTGTGGCAGAGTATCGCGTGGAGGAGGTGTACAGCACACGCCGCGACGAATTGCAAGCGCGCATCACGGAAGACCTGCGCGCAGTGCTGAGGGAGAACGGGCTACTGCTCTCCAACTTCATCCTTCGCAACATCACCTTCAATCCAGATTACGCCAACTCCATCGAACAAAAGCAGATCGCCCAGCAAAACGCCGAGCGCGCTCGCTTTATCGTCGAGCAAGAGCGACAGGAAGCCGAGCGCATTCGCGTGCAAGCACAGGGTCAGGCAGACGCTGCCATCACCCGCGCGCGTGCAGAGGCAGAGGCGCAGGTGATTCGCGCTAAGGCGGAAGCCGAGGCGCTGGCTTTGATCGGTGAGCAGCTCAAGAACAACCCCGACTTGCTCACCTATCGCTACATCGAGAAACTCGCTCCGAATGTGCAGACCATCTTCCTGCCTTCTAACCAACCGTTTCTGCTAGACCCGGCGCAGTTCATCGGTCCTCGCGCTGGGCAACCAGTCTTGCCACTTGTGCCCACTGCCACGCCAGCGCCGACGCCCACACCTGCCCCCACACCCATCCCGTAACGGCGAGGCTGATCATGAAACTGACTACTTTTCTTCATCAAGGCTCTGTGAAGAGCGGCGCGCTGACTGATCAAGGCGTTGTGGACCTTACCGCCATTGGCGATGTGATCACGCTGGTTGCCGATCCAGAGACGCGCTGGGCGGCAGACGCTGCCGTCGCCGCAGCTCACCACCTCATCCCGCTCGACGAGGTGCGCTTGCTGACGCCGTTTCATCCGCGCTCCATCATCGGCGTCGGGTTGAATTACCTGGACCATGTGCGCGAGACTGGCGCCAAGCCGCCCGCGCGCCCCGTCATCTTTGCCAAGTTTGCGAATGCTGTCGCCGGTCCGAATGACGTGATCACATGGCACGCTGATGCCACCCGCGAAGTGGATTACGAAGCGGAGCTGGGTGTGGTGATCGGTCGCCCGTGCTATCGGGTTGCTAAAGCAGAAGCGCTGCAATACGTGGGCGGCTACACTTGCGTGAACGACCTGAGCGCGCGCGACATTCAGCTCACCGACAGCGGCAAACAGTGGACGCTTGGCAAGACGCTGGATGGCTTTTGCCCCATCGGTCCGCTGCTGGTCACGGCAGATGAGATCCCCGATCCCCAAAACCTGGACATCCGCTGTGTGTTAAACGGTGTGGAAGTGCAGCGCTCCAACACGCGCGAGATGCTCTTCGACGTGGCGACGCTGGTCTCGCATCTTAGCCAGTTCATGACGCTGATGCCAGGCGACTTGATCGCCACTGGCACACCGTATGGCGTCGGGATGAGCCGCACGCCGCCGCTTTGGCTGAAAGATGGCGATGTGTGCACGGTGGAGATCGCTGGCATCGGCGCGCTCACCAACACCATGCGCGTGATCCCGTGACGTGCAGCGTGTGAGCTGAGTGAGCATCGCGCGGCGCGCCCCATCCTTTCCCTATAATGGTTTTTACATGCCTGCGTCCCGCGAGCCGACCGACCTGCGCCGACAGCGCGCCCTGTTCAACCGCGCTCTGTTCCGCTGGGCGCTGTTCGTGCTGGTGGTTGTCGGCGCGGCGCTGGTTGCCTTCTCGTATGGCAGCCTCGAGATCGGTCTGGTCGCGTTGGTGTGTTTGCTCGCGGGCGCAGGGGTCATCGCGTTGCTATGGGGAGTTTTCACCTTGATCGGTCGCTGGGCAGGCGAGTGAGTGGGATTCGACTGAGAGAGTTGGCGCGCTTGATCGCCGTTGTGCTCAGCGCAGCGTTGCTGTCTGCCTGCACAGGTGGCGAGCTACGAGACCGCCTGTTCAATCGCAGCGCTGCGCAACCCGTGCTGGCAAATCTGCCGCCGCGCGTGCAGGCTGCGCTGCGCGATTTCGACTTCCTCATTCGCCAGATCGAGTCGTCCTACTTAGAGCCAGAAAAGCTGGACGATCAGTGGCGTGCCAACGTGCTCGCTGCCCGTCAACAACTGGCAGGCGCGAGCGAGGAACAGATCGCCGATGCGCTATTGCAGGCGATCCTGGCAGCGGTGGAACCTCTGCAAGACGATAACATCTCCGTCTCGCCGCCAACTGGCGCGCAAACGAGCGGCAGATTCGGTGGGATCGGAGTGCTGGTAGACCTGCCGAAGCCCGACAAAGCGCGCGTGTTAGTGCTGACGGTGTATCCCGACTCGCCCGCTGACCGCGCTGGCATCAAGCCGCACGACGCGATCGTGGCAGTGAATGGCGAGCCGGTGCGCGGTGAAGATGGCGCGGCGGTGATCGCGCGCCTGCGCGGCGAGCCAGGCTCAACAGTTACCGTCACTGTGCGCACGCCCTCGCGCCCCGTGCGTCAGCGCGAGGTGCAGATCACCCGTCAAGTGATCGAGCCTGTCGCGCCCACGCGCTACGAACGATTGCCTAGCACGAACATCGGCTACATTGCGCCCAATCCGAGCAACGTCGAAGCCATGTTTGGTGAAGTCGCCAGCGCGCTGCGCCGCCTGCATGACGCTGGAGAGCTGGACGGTTTGATCCTCGACCTGCGCGTCATCCGAAGCCAGGATTTCCCGCTGGAGGAGATGCTGTCGCTGTTTGCCAACGGACCCTTGGGGACAGTGCGATCAGCGCGTTCTTCGTCCGGCTTAAATCCCTTCGCGCCGCGGCAGACAGGCGAGACGATCACCGTGCGCGGGTTGAGCATTGCAGGCTCGCAACAAATCCCCTTAGTCGTCATGGTGAGCGAACACACCATCGGCGTGGTTGAAGCGTTCGCCGGGTTGTTGCAGGATGCTGGGCGCGCGCGTGTGGTTGGCACGCCCACGCCGGGCAATTTCGCGCGGCTCACCACCATCACGCTGCCCACCTCGCGCCTACGCGTGCAAATCCCAAGCGGGGACTACGTCGGTTTGCGCAGCAACTCCTGGCGCGGCAAGGGCGTGTATCCTGACGCTCGCTCGCCGCTGGCGTGGGAGAGCTTTACGCCAGAGGAGGATGCGCATCTGCGGCTGGCGCTGGAGACGTTGCTCCCCTCTCAATAATGCAAAGTAACGCCGCCTTTGCTATCCTTATGCCAGGTATGCGGCGTGTGTTGTGTGTCCTGTGTGCGATGCTGGTAGGCGGATGGCTGCTGGTTAGCACCGTCCAGGAAGCGCGCGCGGCTGCGCGCAAGCATATTCTAGTGGACATCAGCGATCAACGGGTGTACGCCTACGAAGGTGATCGGCTGGCATTCTCCACCTGGGCGAACATCAAAGGTTTGAAGCGCGGGCGTTTCCGCGTGCAGACCAAGAAGCCGATGGCGCGCTCTATCGTGCTCGGCTGGCAATTGCCTTATTGGATGGGCATTTACTACGTCGGTCGAATCGAGAACGGCTTTCACGGTCCCGCCATCATGCGCAACGGGACACGCGCGATGAACTCGCTCGGCTGCATCGTGATGCCCGAAGATGCCGCCCGCAAGCTCTACGCCTGGACCCCACTCGGCACGCCAGTGACGGTGCGCTGGTGAGTGATGTGCTGTCCTGCAGCGCGTCGTTATGATCAGCGCACGCGATGACGGAACATACCCCCCTTGCTTCAGTGGCGCTGGATATTCCCGTCAAAACCTACGACGTGGACTTCGCGCAGATCGTTCACAACGCTGTTTACGTGCGCTGGTTGGAAGACCTGCGCACTGCCTTGATGGAGCGCCACTATCCGCTGGCGAACTGGATGCAGCGCGACCTTGTGCCCGTCCTGCTGGAGACGCACATCTATTACCGTAGCGCCATCCGACTCTTCGAGAGCGTGCGCGGAGAGATGCACCTGCTGCGCTTCGGACCAGTGCGCTGGGAATTGCGCGCACGCTTCACTGTTGGCGATGAGACGCGCGCTGACGCAACCCAGATGGGCTGCTTCATCAATTTGCGCACCCATCGCGCCGTGCCGATCCCGTCCGACCTGCGCCGCTTGTTTCAGTTTGCTTGAGCGTCATGCGCGTTTTCCTCATCGGTCATCCAGTCGCTCACAGCAAAAGCCCGCTCATGCATCATGCTGCCTTTCAATCAGTGGGGCTGCATGGCTGGCAATACGACTTGTGGGACACGCCCGCGGATCAACTCCCGGCGCGCATTCTGGAGGTGCGCTGCGCCAGTGACATTGCTGGCGCCAACGTGACTGTGCCACACAAGGAGGCGGTGTTGCCGTTGCTCGACGCGCGCTCGCCCGCAGCGGAGCGCATCGGCGCGGTGAACACTATCTACAAGCGTGATGGTTTGCTCATCGGCGATAACACAGACTGCACTGGTTTCCTCGCCGATCTTCGCTATCATGGCGTCGCAGTTAGCGCCGACACGCGCGCGCTGGTGCTCGGCGCAGGGGGCAGCGCCCGCGCCGTCGTATATGCGTTGTTGCAGTGTGGCGCGCGCGTAAACGTGTATAACCGCACGCTGGCGCGCGCCGCAGCCCTTGCCTCGGCGATGGGCGATAGCGTGCGCGCGTGCAGCTCGCTGCGCGAGGCGACGCGAGACGTCTCGCTCATCGTGAATTGCACATCGCTTGGCATGTCGCCGCAGGTAGCAGCTTCGCCCTGGGATGAGGCGGTGCCATTCCCCCCTGACGCGGTGTTATATGACCTGGTGTACAACCCACGCCACACGCGCCTGATGCAGCAGGCGGAGCGCGCTGGGTTGCGCGTGATCAGCGGGTTGGGCATGTTGGCAGAGCAGGGCGCTGCAGCCTTCGGGCTTTGGACCGGCGTCGCGTCGGCGCAGGTGTCCAGTATCATGCGTCAGGTTTTGGAAAGCCATGCTTAGGTTTCTCACCGCTGGCGAATCGCACGGACCAGAGATCAGCGCCATTCTGGAGGGAATGCCCGCTGGTGTGCCGATCCGCAGCGAACAAATTGACCACGACCTCGCCCGTCGGCAGCGCGGCTATGGCAGTGGTGGGCGCATGAAAATCGAGCGCGACCACGCTCGCATCACCGGCGGCGTGGTGAACGGCAAAACCACCGGCGCGCCCATCGCCATCAGCGTGCGCAACCTGGACTACGACAAGTGGCGCGACCGCGACATCGAGCCAATGACCATCCCGCGTCCTGGTCATGCCGACCTGACAGGCGCGGTGAAATACAGCTACCGCGAGTTGCGCCTGGCGCTGGAGCGCGCCTCCGCACGCGAGACGACCATGCGCGTCGCAGTGGGCGCGGTCTGCCGTGCCTTCCTCGCCGAGTTCAACGTTCTGGTGGGCGGCTACGTGCTCAGCATCGGCGACGTGGCGTTGTCGGCGCCGCTGCGCGCTGCCACAGCGGACCCGACGGTGTATCTGGATCGCTTCGGGCGCGCTGAGCGTAGCGATGTGCGTTGTTACGACGAAGCCACCGCCGAAGCCATGCGCGCGCGCATTCGCGCGACGATGGAGCAGCGCGACACGCTCGGCGGCGTGATCGAGGTGGTGGCGCTCGGCGTGCCGCCAGGCTTGGGCAGCCATGTGCACTGGGATCGTCGGCTGAGCGCACGGCTGGCTCAGGCAGTGATGAGCATCCACGCAGTAAAAGGCGTGGAGATCGGCGACGGCTTCGCAGAAACGCTCCTGCCGGGCACGCAGGTGCAGGATGAACTGTTCTTGGAGGATGGCGCCATTCGCCAGCGCAGCAATCACGCTGGCGGTCTTGAGGGTGGCATCACCAACGGCGCCCCCATCGTCCTTCGCGCGGCGCTGAAGCCCATCGCTACCACACTCAATCCGCTGAACTCAGTAGACCTGGCGACAGGCAGCGAAGTGAAGACGCGCTACGAGCGCAGCGATTTTTGCCAGGTGCCGCGCGCTGTGCCCATCGCCGAGGCGATGGTGTGCTTTGTGTTGGCGGACGCGCTCATCGAGAAACTGGGCGGTGACTCGCTCGACGAAATGCGCCCGCGATTTGCCGCGCTGCGCCGCTTGCGGCTGGCAGATTTGCCGATGGACAACGTCCCCTGGCGTTTCAATTACCAAGACACATGAGCGACCGCTTCGCCTCGCGCAGCCTGGTGCTGGCTGGATTTATGGGCGTGGGCAAGAGCACGGTCGGGCAGCGCTGTGCCGCTCGGCTCGGCATGGCGTTCGTGGACACCGATGCCGAGATCGCGCGCCGCGAGGGCATGAGCGTGGCGGAGATCTTCGCGCGCCACGGCGAGGCTTACTTTCGAGAGCGCGAGGTAGCGCTCGCGGCAGAACTCATGCAAGGTCCGCCGCGCGTGATCGCGACAGGCGGCGGCATGATGATCAACGATGCCATCCGTCGCCAGTGGTTGCGCTGCGCGCTGACGGTGCTGCTCACTGCCACGCCCGACGTGTTGATCGCGCGCCTGGGCGATGGCGCGGCTGAGCACCGCCCCCTGTTGCGCGGCGCGGATTTGCGTCAGCGCATCGTCGAGCTGCTGCGCGAGCGCGCCCCAAAATACGCCGAGTTGCACTATCACCTAGACACCAGCGCGCTCACGCCAGACGAGGCGGCTTCGCGCATTGTGCAGCTTTATCGCGCAGAACAGGCTCGCTTGCGCGTGCAGGTGTCGCCAGAATACGACATCGTGATCGGCGACGGCGTGCTGGATCAGCTCGGCGCGATGCTGGCAGGGCGCGGATTTGCGCCCACTGCCGCGATCATCAGCGATGCCCAGGTCATGCCTCTGTTTGGCGCGCGCGCTGAAGCTGCGCTGCGCCAGGCAGGCTTTCACGTGACGCGCCACGCCATGCCTGCCGGCGAGGCGCACAAGACGCTCGCCTCTGTCGAGGCAATCTACAGCGCGCTCAGCGCGGCTGGCTTGGAACGACGCAGCCCAGTGATCGCTCTCGGCGGCGGTGTAGTGGGCGACACCGCCGGCTTTGCTGCGGCGACCTATCTGCGCGGTGTGCCGTTGATACAGGTGCCCACCACGCTGCTCGCCATGGCGGATTCGAGCATCGGCGGCAAAACCGCCGTGGATATGCCCTTCGGCAAAAACCTGGTCGGCGCGTTTAAGCAGCCAGACCTGGTGGTGATTGACCTTAACGCGCTGCGCACGCTGCCAACGCGCGAGCTGCGCAGCGGCGTGGCAGAAGTGATCAAAGCTGCGCTGATCGCAGGCGGCGATGCCTTCGCGCGGCTGCGGACGCTGCTCATGAGCAAGCCGCTGATCGGACAGCCCGACACTGCTCCCGCGCTCAGCGTCTGGCGCGCGGAAGATGTGCTCCCTGTGCTCTACGACGCCATCCAGCTCAAGCGACAGGTGGTCGAAGCCGATCCCCACGAGATCGCGGGCACGCGCGCCTTGCTCAACCTGGGTCATACCTTCGGGCACGCCATCGAGGCGTGGAGCGGCTTCCGGTTGCGACACGGCGAAGCGATCTCGCTGGGCATGGTGTGCGCCGCGCGTCTGTCTGAACAGCTCGGCTACAGCACGCCCACGCTCACGCGGACCATCCTGGATTTGCTGCGCGCTGCTGGCTTGCCCATCACGCTGCGCCAAGCTCACACTTATCTGGGTGGACTATCGTTCGACCCCGAAGTTGTATGGCGTTACATGCAGAGCGACAAGAAGAGAGCGAATCGCGCGCTGCGCTTTGTGCTGATCCGCGCGCCTGGCGATGTGTTTGTGGAGCCAGTTTCAGACAAGGAAGCCCGGGCAGCACTACTTGCGCTCCTTGAGGCGGACAAAGCTACTTCATCATGCTAAGTATGGCGGTTGCTGCTGCGGAAAACATCGCGCAAAACTTGCAGCGCGTGCGCGCGCGCATCGCTGAAGCCGCGCTGCGCGCAGGTCGCACGCCAGCAGAGGTGATGCTGGTGGCGGTCTCGAAGACGTTCGACGTGAACAGCGTTCGCGCAGCCTGGGAGGCAGGTCAACGGGATTTCGGCGAAAACTACGTGGAAGAGGCGTTGCCCAAGATGGCTGCGTTGCCAGAGGCGCGCTGGCACATGATCGGTCATGTGCAATCGCGCAAAGCGCGCGACGTTGCTGGTCGCTTCTGGTTGGTGCACTCGGTGGATTCGCTGCGCCTGGCGCGCAAGCTAAGCGAGCGCTTGCCAGCGGGCGCTACGCAAGATGTGCTGTTGGAGTGCAACGTGAGCGGCGAAGCTAGCAAAAGCGGCTTCGCTCTGCGAGACTGGCAACAAGACCCACGATGTTTTGCCGCCTTCGCCGACGAGGTGGCTGCCATTCTGACGCTGCCCGGCATTCGCCTGCGCGGCTTGATGACGATGGCGCCCATCGTGAGCCATCCCGACGAGGCGCGCCCCGTGTTCGCGCGCCTGCGCGCGCTGCGCGAGGTGCTGCAAAGCAGGTTTCCTGATGCGCCGCCAGAGACGTGGCATCACCTTTCGATGGGCATGAGCGACGACTTCGAGGCGGCAGTGGCAGAGGGCGCCACGATTGTGCGCATTGGGCGCGCCATCTTCGGCGCGAGGAGCTGACGTTCATGTCCCTCTTTCGCTACGCGCTCGGACCTACGTTCGACAGCTTGCACCCCGTGTTGCAGCGCCACTACGACCCGCCACAAGGCAGCGTAGTCCTGAAAGGCGAGATGGAGACGTGGAACCGCGTTCCCTTTCTGCGCGTTGCGCTGCCCTTTGCGCCGCGCAACGCGGCGGCGGTGAAAGTGGTCGTGCGCAACGACGCGCGGCGCGACGCGCAAGGGATGCCTACATACGAGTGGCAGCGCGAGTTTCACTATCCTCAGGGCGTGTTGCGCAGCAGCACCCTCACGCGCCTCTCTCCTGTTCATGCTCACGAGCACGTGATGGACGTCTTTCCACCGCCGACCGCCACGGGCATTGAATTGCGCTTGAGCATTCTGGAGGACGGCTTTGCGCTGATGCAGCGGTCCACGTCGAATCAGTATTTGCTGATCGGTCTGCGCCGCTTGCGCCTGCCGTTGCCGTTGCGGGTCAGCGTATGCGCGCTGGAGCGCGCCCTCAGCGAGGACGAGGTGGAGAGCGATGTGGTGATCGGTCATCCGTGGCTGGGGCGTCTGTTCGGCTATCGCGGCAAACTCAAGCTCATCCGGTGATGTCTGGGCGTGCCTTTGTGTTGATCTTGATTGCAGGCGCCGCGATTGGTGTGGCGCTGGCGACCGGTCGCAGCCTTTTTTGGGCGCTCGGCGGTGCGACGCTGGCGCTGTTCGGCTTGACATGGGCATGGTCCTGGCTGAGCTTGAACTGGCTGCGCGTCAATCGTCGCGTCTCTACGCGGGTAGCGCAGGTGGGACAGGTGCTGGAGGAAGAGCTGCGCCTGACCAACCTGAGCTGGCTGCCGCGCCTGTGGGTGGAGGTGCGCGATCATTCCACGCTGCCGCGCCACAACGCCAGCCGCATTGTCGGCTTGCTGGGCGGTTGGCAGTGGCGCGGTTGGCGGGTGCGCACGTATTGCTACCGTCGCGGCAGATTCACTCTCGGACCGCTCACGCTGCACGGCAGCGACCCGCTGGGCGTGCATCCGCGCCATCGCGCCTTGCCGATGTTGACCCATGTGCTGGTGTACCCAGCCACCTATGACCTGAGCGGTTTGGCGCTGCCGCAACATTTTCTGGCAGGCGGGAACGCGACGCGGCAACGCACCGCCATCATCACGCCCAGCGTGCTTGGCGTGCGCGATTACCAGCCAGGCGATAGTTTCAACCGCCTGCACTGGACCCTCACGGCGCGCCGCCAAAAGCTCACCGTGCGCGAGTTTGAGATAGACCCCATCTCCGACGTGTGGGTGATGCTCGATCTGCACGCGGCAGTGCATGTGGGCGATCCACAAGCCGAATATGAGCCGCACAGCGGGACGGCTGCCCCAGCGCTGCCGCCCAGCACAGAAGAATATGCAATCGCGGCGGCAGCATCGCTGGCGCAGCATTTCTTAAAACAAGGACGCCTGGTCGGTTTGGTCGCCTCCAGCCAGCACCGCGAGGTGCTCCCTGCGGATCGCGGTCAGCGCCAGCAAATGCACATGCTGGAGCGATTGGCGGTGTTGCAAGCCGACGGCGAGATCCCCTTTGACCAGGTGCTGCTGGAGCATTCGCCAAGCCTGCCTGCTGGCAGCACGGTCATCGCCATTTCTCCTTCGCAAGATGTCCGCTGGGTGAGCGCCGTGGAACATTTGACGCACAGCGGCGTGCGCGTGATGGGGGTTGCGATGAACGCTGCCTCTTTTGGTGGCGAAGGGGATGGACAGCGCGTGATCGAGGACCTGGCTAATGCCAACGCAGTGGCGTGCCTGTTGACGTGTGGCAAGTCCATCGCCGACGCGCTGCGCAATGCGCGATGGGCACGGTGAGAACCCTCAAGCCGTGACCATCACGGGGCGGCTAGGGGTATTGCGGATTTCTTCCTTGATCTCGCCATCAGCGACGACGATGGCGCGCGTGACGCGTCGCGCCAGCTCCTGATCATGGGTGACCATCAAGATGGTTTTGCCCTCGTCCACAAGCTGGTGGAAGAGGTCAAACACGGCGCTGGCTGTTTTAGAGTCCAGGTTTCCGGTCGGCTCGTCAGCCACAATCACAGGTGGGTCGTTTGCCAGCGCGCGCGCAATTGCCACACGCTGTTGTTGACCGCCGGAGACCTCAGAAGGCAGCTTGTGCGCATGTTGCGCCATGCCCACATGTTCTAGTAAATACATGGCGCGTTCCTGACGCATGCGGCGGTCGTAGGTGTTGCAAAAGTCCATCGGCAGCATGACATTCTCCAGCAGCGTGAGCGTGGGCAGCAGTTGGAAGAACTGGAACACCACGCCGATGTGCTTGCCGCGCCAGACAGCCATTTCGCCCTCACTGAGACGATGTACTGCTGTGTCACCCACATAGACCTCGCCGCGAGTGGGGCGGTCAATGCCGGTCACCATGTTGATCAGCGTGGATTTGCCGCTGCCCGATTTGCCGATCACAGCCACGAACTCGTGCGTGTCTACTTGTAAGCTGATGCCGCGCAGCGCGTAGAACAGCCCAGCTGGGGTCTCGTATGCTTTGACTACGTTGCGCAGGTCAATGAGATGGCAGTTGCCGTGGCGATAGGGATCGTCGCACTCCGCGCTGACGGGCGTTGAGGTGGGCGCTGCTTCGGCAGCCCCCCACATGCGGCGAAACAGTCTCAGCGACAGCATGGGCAGCAAGCTACTACCCTGCGATGAGAGCTGCATGAGCCGCTTATTTGCGTTACACGGGCGTTAAGCTGCGCAGCTACGCGCTCGACGCAGCTTTCTCACGCTCTTTCTTGCGGAAATCAATGAAGCGATAGCCGACGCCGCGCTCGGTGAGGATGTACTGGGGGTTAGCGGGGTCCTTCTCGATCTTTTGGCGCAGGTAGGTGATGTACAGGCGCAGATATTGCGTCTCGTCGCGGTATTCCCAGCCCCACACTTTGGACAGCAACGTCTCATGGGGCACGACCCAGCCAGCGTTCTGCACGAGGTGATACAGCAGCCGCCACTCCGTCGGGCGCAGCTTGATCGCCTTGCCTTCCACGATCACCTCGCGGCGATTGAAGTCAATCGAGAGGCGGTCGTCCACCTTGATTGGCTCCTCCTTCTCTGGCTGCGAGGGCAGCTCCGCGCGTCGGATCACTGCTTTGACGCGCATCACCAGCTCGCGCGGGCTGAAGGGCTTGGTCACGTAGTCATCGGCGCCGAGCGCCAGGCCGCGGATCTTGTCCTCTTCGTCGTCGCGCGCGGTGAGCAT